>Ga0078972_1003413_pt1 | contig 47810 bp, 55 predicted proteins | sample YelNatPaOPGAMG01_FD_67568 | JGI IMG/M metagenome (GOLD analysis project Ga0078972, IMG submission 67568) | Hot spring thermophilic microbial communities from Obsidian Pool, Yellowstone National Park, USA - OP-RAMG-01 (SPADES assembly) (version 2) | ecosystem: Environmental > Aquatic > Thermal... | reverse complement strand
ACATATTAGTCGGAGGACAATATGGTGATTTTTGTGAACGACGATTCGTTCACAGCTCACCAATTGTCCTGAGGTGAATCTTATGGTTAGAAACATATTAGTCGGAGGACAATATGGTGATTTTTGTGAACGACGATTCGTTCACAGCTCACCAATTGTCCTGAGGTGAATCTTATGGTTAGAAACATATTAGTCGGAGGACAATATGGTGATGAAGGTAAGGGGAAGATAATCTCGTATTTGGCGCTGCACGACAAACCCCAAGTAATTGCGCGTGGCGGAGTTGGACCAAACGCAGGCCACGAAGTTAATTATAAGGGCAAGCGCTATCCTATGAGGATGCTTTCCTGTGGTTTTGTCAATGAGAAAGCAAGAATACTAATAGGTGCAGGCGTCGTTGTCAATCCCGAAGTCTTTTTAAACGAGGTTAAGATGATAGGCGGTGATGAGAAAAGATGTGGTGTTGATTATCGCGCTACTTGGCTTACAAAGGAACATATAGAACGAGATAAAAAAGAAACCGCTAGCGCTATCGGAAGTACGAATACTGGATGTGGTCCTGCTGTTATGGATCGGGCGAAAAGATCAGCCAAGACTGTGAGTGAATGCCCAGAATTAAAACCTTATCTAACCGATGTGGCAAAAGAAGTGAATGCTGCAAAAGATGTACTTGTTGAAGGAACGCAAGGTTTTATGTTATCCGTTTACTATGGTACCTATCCTTTTTGCACATCAAAAGATACGAGTGCTTCTTCTATCGCTGCAGATGTTGGTTTAGGGCCGAAAAAAATAGATGACGTGATAATGGTAATAAAATCTTACACTACTCGTGTCGGTGGCGGACCTTTTAAGAACGAGATCTCGCGAGAGGAAGCAGAAAAGTTAGGGATTCAAGAATATGGTACGGTTACTGGAAGACCGAGAAGAACGTCGTTAGATCTTCATTGGGACGATTTGAGATTGGCCGCAGAAATAAACAGTGCGACTATGATTGCTCTGACAAAACTCGATGTGAGATTTCCTTCAAATACGCATGTTAAAAAATTCAACGACCTGTCTAACGAAGCGAAAGAATTCGTTAAAAAAATAGAAAAAGAAATCGGAGTGCCAGTCGCTTTGATCGGAACAGGAAAAGACGCAGAGGATATAATCGATAGAAGAGATTCTCTATAATCTGGATTCGTCATTTATTTTCTATTTTTATTTCATTGCCAGTATTTCTTATTATAACTTTACCGGCATTTATATCTGATCCATAAATATTTTCTGGGCAGGTTATATTAAGAGCTAATGATTGATTGCTTTTTTTGTCCGTGAAGATTAATTCAGCATTATTTTTTTCGACGCTCATGTCAGTCTTAACAATAATCTCCCTACTGTTCCCTTCGCCAAGTGCGCATACTTCATCAATCGTAGCCTGAACATCAAGCGCGGATTTTCTGAAAGTTAGATTATCAACTGCTTGATGCGCAGTATTATTTATCTGAATAAGCATTGCTATCGATATCGAGAGCATTGAAAGGACAACGAGCGTAAGAACCATGTATTCTACAGTTATCTGGCCTTTCTTGTTTTTAACCGCCATTGTCAGGCGTTTTTTCAATTTCTCACCTTATGTAAGAGATGTTTTTTCCCTGTTTTTGTTCTCCTTCCACGCTTTTTCTTATCTCCTCTTCTAATTCTTTGAGTATTTTTTCGGTTTTTTTTGCCCTTTGTTCGATTTGTTTGAGATTTATCGTGAATGATAGGTATTTTGACAATAGTTGCACGATCTCTTTTGCAGCGGTTGTATCAACATAGCCGCCATGCGTTTCTCCAAGCAAGCATATTCCTTCCATGTCGTATAGTTTCGAAAGCGCCGGCAGAAGACCAGCCGCTCCAACTATGGAGCCTTTTGCTTCACCGAAAACAACGCCCAACTTTTCCAATTCTTTTATTCTTTCTGGGTTTGTAACTACGCCGAATATCCTTCTATTTTCTGTTATCGTTCCGGTGCTATAACCACCAATGCTAATCACTCTTTTTATGCCTATTTTTTTGGCATACTCCAATATCTCGCCGGCTATTTCGTATTGTCCCTTCGAACTTATCGCTTGTATGTCGCCAAACAATATGACCAAATCAAAATTTTTAGTTTTTGTTATGTAAAAACTGTTTTTTATCAATCTCATAGTGCCTTTTTTTGTCATTAAAACTTGATGCGGGAAATAAGGCGAATACAGAACAGCCAAAGGTTGTGCATTTATCTCTTTCGCGATATACTTAGCAGCAACCTGGCCTATTAATCCTATGCCTGGCAAGCCAACTAAGAGCACGCCATTTTTTAATTTTTTCTTCAATTTCATCTTTTCGATTATCATTGTTTTGTTCATACTTTCACCTCAATTATCGCTTATGCCTTTTGCCATCCTCCTATATTTCGCGTATGGATCGTTTGGGTTGAAGATTGGCGGGTGCGCAGAAGATGTTTGTTCGTTGCAATGAACTTTTGATAGAGTGTACGCCCCACATTTATTGCAACGCATCAATTTTTTCATTCATTTCCCCTCTCGATTTCAAGAACGCAGGGATTTTTCTTAGCATAATTTTCTATCTTTTTTATAATGTCGGTCATTTCTTTTTGGGCTATTTTATAATCGTCCGCGGTTACTGTTATCTTATAACGAGGTGCTCCTATGTAATGTACCTTGCACTGTTTGTTTTTTATCGCGTTCAATAATCCTTCCTTGACAAGGTTTATCCCATTGCCTCCAAAACAAGAATATTTTATCGTCGTGGTAACCTCTATTATTTGTTTCTTTATATTTTTTTGAACGATATCAACGAGTTTTGCTTTTAGGGATTTGGGAAGATCAAATTTGTCCAAAACTTCTTCTCCTTTTTCAGCGATCTCTTTCAAGCAAGAATATGCGTCGCCATACTCTTCTTCCATCTTTTTCAGCAGTTCTTCGGCGTTTGTCTTTTTTGTTTTTGTTCCTTGGAAAGCAACCTCGATCAGTTTTTTAGCACGATTTTTAAAATTCACCTGCTCCAATTTTCTTCTTTTTTCCTCATCACTAACCCGCTTGATCGAGATATCTATTTGATTCTTCTCTTTATCTATGTGATGAACCTTTGCGACTATTCGTTGTCCTTCTGAGATAAACTCGTGGATGTTTTTTATCCATCTCGACGCTACTTCTGAGATATGCAAAAACGCTTCCTTGTTGTTATATTCTATCAATTCGCAAATCGCGCCGTAAGGCATTATCTTTTTTATTATGGCGATTACTAGTTCGTTTTCTTCCGGGAGTTCAGCCAGTTTTATCACCCATACTCTTTTATTATCTTGCCGTTTATCACTGCTTTTCCGCCTGTGTTGTGCGCGAGGACTTTCCCGCATTTATTGCATTTTATTTCTGTTGAAGTGTGGCTAAACACTCTTTGAACATTCCCGCATTCACATTTCACATCGTAAAATTTTGAAGCCATACTTACACCTTTATCTCAACTTTTTTGGTTGTTCTTCCGCCACCAAGCACGCGCTGGTGCTTTTTTTTGCAAGATTGGCATTGTAATATTAGTTTTTGTCGTTTTCCCTGTTTTTTCACGGATTTTTTACCCGCTCTCTTACCGCCGTGACCAAGCAATTTTCTTTCGTGCGCTCTTGTTCCGCGCGCAAGCGACCTCGCAGAGCCTTTGCTCGCTACCTTGACTTTGTGTACCTCGTGCTTTTTGCAAAAGGGACAATATGTATTAATCTCATTCGGAAATTTCATTTAATCACCAACATTTCGGCTAATTTCGCTTTTATGAGCCATTCAACTTCTGCTTTTGGAAGAGACACGATCTCGTCCTGTTTGAATGGGCCATAGATTTTTCCATCTAATCCTTTATATGCATCAATATCCTTTATAACTTTTACTTTCAAAGCCTCGCTCTCGCAGACCGTTTCTGTTTTTTGATTTATCGAATTCCTGAAGTCGTTTAAGGCCTTTACGAGATTTTCAAAAAAAACTTTTTCTTCGGGCGTAAGATAACCATTTATCTTTTCGTTTCTCAACGCCATCAAAAGGATTTTTTCTTCTCGTTTTTCTTTTATGATCGCGATGATTTTTTGCAGGTTCTCGTATTCCCTTATCTTAGTTATGGAATTTGAAGAAAAAGCCTCGCATTTTTTATCTTCCAAAAATTTCGCAATTGTTTGATAAAAATTTTCTTCGAGAGAGCTAAGCTTAGGCGAAGATACCTCTTTTTGCTGTATCTCTCTAAGCGTTTTGTAATCTATTACTCCCATACGCTTGATAGTTTCAGCTGAACAATATTTAAAGATTTTCTTTCTGAATTACTTAGGTGCGATCATGGCAAAAGCAAAAAAAGCATTTAAAGAGCCAAAGTTGAATCAGCCGGAAAAAGAGCAGTTACCAAATCAAAATCTGCTAAAACCAATAAGAGTCGCAGAAGCCCCGCAAAACAAACAAAAAGGCGGTCAAAAAAATACACGTTCTAATGAAGAACAAAGTATACTCTCATTAATTGGGGATACTACTAATAAGATAAAAACCAAAGAAATTCCTAACATAAAGGCAGCACAACAGTCAAAAAGTAAACCAGAAGAGATTGATTTAAGATCTTTGATTACGCCATCAAAAAAACATCTTGTTTTAGCACCAGTTGATGTTGGCGCTGCCGTTTATGACGAAATAAAAATAACCAGTACCATTGGACCGCAAGAAGAAAAAATCACCTATTCTGTTGATCTTTTTGAAAAAGATAATGAACCTGTTATTTCTTCAAGTTATTACGTTTCTAAAAGTTCTAAAGAGAATATAGAAGTTGAAGTTAATTTTGGATGGAATTGGATTACAAAAAACTCTAATCTTCCACTTGAGGAGATAGAAAATAAGGTTAAAAGTGCTATTGTTAGTATTCTTGTTAAAAATAAATTCAACAAAGAAAAAGCCGGCTCGATCGCAAATAAGATTATTGTTGCTATGAGAAAACAGGGCGGCTTAAAGAAGATATTCGCTGATTTCATCAAAAAAAGCACTAACATTTCTTTTTAGGTCGTAGCGATTATTATATTTAAACATTTTGTTTCTTAATTAATATGGTGATATTATATGGCTGGCCCGTCGCCTAAACCTAAAGTTAAAGAAGAAGCACCTGTTTTTTCAACAGAAAATATTTGTTTATATTTGGATCCTTCTAATGCAGAAACATTATCACAGCAGTTAAAGAAAGAGGGTTATGTTGTTATTTTTCGTACATTTTTAACTGATAGTGGTCCTAAAAATGTTCTTATCGCTAACAAACAAGGAGTTACAGAAGATCAACTAATGGAGATTTTGAACAAAGTCGGTGTTATTCTACCATCTCCATCTAAACAAGTCATACCGCAAAAAGAATTTAGAGAAGCACAAAAAAGAGCCAAAGAACTAGAGCCTGAAATTAAAGAAGAACGTAAAAAAGTTAACGAGCTACCAAAAATAATAGCTAAACTTAAAGATGAAGAGGAAGCAAAAAAGAAAGCACAAGAAGAGGCAAAGAAGAAAGCCGCCGAAGAACAAAAGAAGAAAGCAGAAGAGGAAGCTAAAAGAAAAGCTGAAGAAGAGGCAAAGAAGAAGGCAGAAGAAGAGGCTAAAAAGAAAGAACCTCAAAAACGAGAAAAGAAAGAAGAACCAGCAAAACCAGCACCGAAAAAAGAAGCTCCGCAAGAAGAGAAACCGCAGGAGCCATCTAAAACACAAACGCGACCTGATGGAAGACTGGGACCTTCGGAGCCATCAGGGCCTATTAAGATTGATCTTGCCCAACAATCTCAAGTAAACCTTGAAGGTATCAAACCTGGCGTAGGTGAAGTAAAATCGCCTAATTTGGAAATATCGCTAGGAGAAAAAAAAGGCGAAAAAGAAACCGGAAAGATAGTAGAACATGAAAGCAAAATAATAAGAATAAAAGAATATAAGGGCAAACCGGCTTTATATATGTGGGGTAGTATCACAACTGGTTCATCTAAGGAGGATAAAGTGATATATAGGGACAGGGAAAAGCTCAAAGGCGATGAAAAAAATGTCGTTCCAATAATACAAGAAAATATCAAAGGAAAATCAATCCTATATGGTTATCTCGTTTTTGGTATTAACTATCTAAGAGCGAATTCTGATGAGAATGGTCATCTAACTCAAGACGCTAAGAAGAAAATTTTAGATGAAATTAGAGATCATATAGGAATAAAAAATCCTGATCGCCTTAAAGAAATAGAAAAATATATATTAGATAAAATACATGTTAATAAATAACGAATAAAACGCTTTTAAATGCACGAGAAGAATGATTAAAAATGTCGGTTGGGGTATGCAGCAGATGCGGAAAAAAAGGCGAAGTCGAATATGGAGTAGATGGCCTCCCCTACTGCAGTAACTGCATTTTTTATGGAATGTATAAACAATGTGCGCGATGTAAGATGTATCTTCCTGCAACTGAATTGCAGCAATATAAAGGACAATGGTTATGTCCGAATTGCTTACTTGAAGAGAGGGAAGGAGAAAAGGAAAAAGAAGAAGCAGAACTAAAAGAAAAAAGACCAAAGACTCAAGAGCTTTCTTATTCAACGACTTGCGATCGATGCGGAAAAGAGACAGATGTTTTGTATGTATTTAATAATAAGCGATTATGCGCCTCTTGTTTAAAGGAAGAGCAAGAAAAAACCCAGTTTACGGCACGAAGACCGTTTAGTCCAGCTACTAAGGTTGTAGTCAGGAAAGGAAAACCGCTGTTGCAAAGAATAATCGACGCTGTTTTGATATTTTTTGGTTTAAAGAAAAAAGAAAAAGAAACTGAAATTATAGCAATAAAAAATAAAAAAGAGCAGGATATTTTTGCTGGAAAAGAACCATTAAAAGAAAAATCTTCAGAGAAGAAAGTAGAAGCCTATATATTACCAGAAAAAGAACCTGAAAAAGAGGATAAATTCAAAAAATTCAAAAAAGAATAAGTAACTTGACTTAGCCACGTTCTGTTTTTTAACCTGATCTCGCCACATTACAACGCGAGATATGGGAAAATATAGGCAGAAAGCCAAAAAAGAGCGAAAATTCGACTTACGCTTCACTTAGAGAAGTGTATTAAGAAACCCTCGCACAACGCAAATTTGGAGGTGATCTATCCGCAGGTTCCCTTCCGCCGCGCTTCACTGCAATATATCTGCATTGTCGCGCGTCTACGGATACCTTGTTACGACTTAGCCCCCCTCACGTATAATCGGTTCGAATTCGGCAATAACCGAAGCCTCACCGAAAACACATTTGGGTGACTTGACGGGCGGTGTGTGCAAGGAGCAGGGACACATTCACCGCGGGATGATGACCCGCGATTACTAGCCATTCCAGCTTCATGAGGGTGAGTTGCAACCCTCAATCCGAACTAAGAGCGGTTTTGGGGATTAGCTTCTCCTCTCGGAGTCGCAGCCCGCTGTGCCGCCCATTGTATGCCGCGTGTAGCCCAAGGGTTTCGGACCATACTGACCTACCGTCGCCCACTCCTTCCTCCCACTTAACGCGGGCAGTCTGTTTAGAGTGCATCCCTTCCGGAGAAGAGATTAGCAACTAAACACATGGGTCTCGCTCGTTGCCGGATTGTTAGCCTTGCTAACATGAAAACGTGTCTGCAAAGCTCTTAACCGGACAGTTCACGCCACGAGCTGACGATGGCCATGCAATACCTCTCGGCTTGTTAGGCAAGATCTTTAGTCTGGCCTTCATTCTGCCGTCGCCCTTGGTGATGTTCCCGGCGTTGTATCCAATTGAACCGTAGCATCCACGGCTTGTGGTGCTCCCCCGCCAATTCCTTTAAGTTTATTGTTCTACGAACAAGACAAATTTCGAACTCGTTCGCAGAATTTCAATCTTGCGATCGTACTCCCCAGGCGGTAGACTTAACACATACGCCACGCTCATTCGCCATCTATCGGCGTTTTTGCGTGTCTACGCTACAGCACTGCGTTAGATTACTCTAACGCAACACCGAAGTCTACATAATTTACAGCTGGGACTACCGGGGTATCTAATCCCGTTCGCTCCCCCAGCTTTCGTCCCTCACCGTCGGACGCGTTTTGGATAGGCGCCATAGCTCGTGCTCCATCTCAATAAATCTATGATGTCGCACGATTCGCCACTGGTGGTCCACCCAGGATCAACGGATTTTACCCCTACCCCGGGTGTACCCCTATCCTCCCCCGCTCCCTAGCCTAGTGGTATCTTCTGCACGCGTTAGGGTTAAGCCCCAACATTTCACAGAAGACGGACTAGACCGGCTACGGACGCTTTAGGCCCAATATTCGTGGGTACCACTTGAGGCGCTGGTGTTACCGCGGCGGCTGCCACCAGTCATAGGCCACTCCCTACGACTGTCAAAAGCTCTCGAAGGGCGTGTTTGCCCACACCCTTATTCGCCGAGCTATTTGGACTCAGCAAAAGACGGAAACTAAGTTTCCGCCACTCAGACTCCCCCTATCACGCTTGCGCGCATTGTAAAGGTTTCGCGCCTGCTGCATCCCGTAGGACTAGGGCCCTTTGACCACGCTCCATCGCAATAAATCTGCGATGTCGTGTGTTTGTCTCAGTGCCCTTCTGGGGGCCACCACTCCCATGGCCCCTAGGGATTATCGGCTTGGTGGGCCATTACCTCACCAACTACCTAATCCCCCGCAGTCCCATCCTAAGGCAGACTGGCTCCAATTCACCAGCTTTTTGAGTAATGAGACGTTCCAGTTCTCATTACTTATCTGGGATTGTCCTCAGTTTCCCGAGGTTATCCCCGTCCTTAGGTTAGGTTGACTACGTGTTACTCAGCCCTACGCCACGGTTAGAAGTCTAACCGTAGACTTGCATGGCTTAGTCGGAGTCTGATAGCAGTACCCTCCAGCAGGATCAACTGGAGTTGATCGCTGCAAAGCGAATTTCTGGAGTCCAATCGCGTTGTTTGGAATCGGCTATCTTAATACACTATTTCTCTTGAAGCGTAAGTCAAATCTAAAAATATTAGATTTCCACGGATGGAATTGATTAACTGAGTTCAATTCCATAAAAGGTAAAGATAGTTTATAGTCATACTCCTTTTTAAATATTTCGTTGTCGCTCGCTTTGCTAGTAAGAAGAGTAAAAAAAACGACTGCCGATTCTTATCCTTATGCCGCTGTTTTCTGTCTTTTCGGCTATTAGCCTGTTGATTTTGCCGTTGTTTACGATCTCTACTGTTTTTTCATAGACAAAGTAAATAAATTTGTCAAATACCTCTTCGTTTATTATTTTCGAAAACCAGTCGGTGTGCGCGACATAATAATCCCTAAAAGCCCAGGCTATCGCGATGCTTGATGTTTTTAATGTTGCATTTTTTCTCTCGTCTAATTCATAAATCATCTCGTCTTTTTTTAACATTGATGAGATCTTCCTAACTTCTATTTTTTGCATTTCTGTCGGTTCGCTGATCATCTCTATTGCCTTTAGCATAATCGCGCTTCTTGTCAATACAGCGTGTTCATTTTCGACGTAATATTTTTTGTCAAATACCAAAACCGGCACGCGAATTTCATGATTATCTGATAGCGATACGAATAAACGATCTTTTCGGATATCGTTCCATTCTTCTGTTATTATATTATATACAATACTATTTTCTTTTTCGAATGCAGGTTTTTCCTTGATGATTTTTTCTACTTCCAATAACTTGCCCTCGCTTATCTTGTTTTTTGTGGTCTCCCTCATTTTAATTATGGCCTTGCCGCTGTCCGTTTTTGTATCATCCCTTCCAATCATAGATTGGTTTTTTCATACTACTATTTTTAAAAATCTGCTGTTCAAAATTTTCTCATGGATTTATCTGATTATATGATAGTCGTTACTATAATCGCTATAATATACGCGGTGGTAGTGCGAGAGATACAAAACAGGATGATCGATAGAAAAGAAAGCGAAGAAATTCAAAAAGAATCAAAGCGATTAAGCGAGGCATACAAGGAAGCGATGAAAAAGGGAAATAAAAAGGAAGCAGATAAGATAATGGAGGAACAAGTACAGTTGCTTTCAAGAATGAACAAGATGATGATCGGTCAGTTAAAACCGATGATCGTTATTATGATGGTTTTTTTTGCGCTTACCTGGGCGATCGGTGTTTTTAATCCAGTCATTAGCGACGACGTTGTTGTTCCCCTTCTGGATAATGGGAAGGGTTGCGATAAGTTGGCGAACGATGGCATATATTCTGCTTGTTATAATATCACAGATGGCACCGCTGGAAAGTGGGTCGCGACCTTCACTGCATACAACGGTGGTATCGAGGTTGCAAAAAATTCGACTTTTTTCTATTACAAGAATAAAACTGGCGACACTTATTTGGAGCAACCGCACGGCGTGCTCTCAGTTGCTGTTGACAAAACGCTTTACGAAGAAAACGAAAGCATTCTTTTGACCGCAGTACCGGAAAACAAAGTGGACGAAATCAAGGTGACATTGGATCGCGGGACTGCTTTCAAAGTCGAATTGCCCTTCACAATTCCGCTTATATTCTTTGAAATCAGGAACTTCTATCACCCGACGAGTTGGTTCATATTTGTATCTCTCATATTTAGCCTTTCACTCTCTTTCATAACTGGGAGGTTTAAAAAATGATAATAGCGGTTTGGGGTTTTACCGGGAGCGGAAAAAACACGCTTGGCGAACTTCTCGCGAAAGAACTCGGTTATAAACTCGTGAGCCCGACATTCAAGGATCTTGCAGCGCGCGAAGGGATATCGCTTATGGAATTTCAAGAGCGTGCAGCGAGAGATCACAGCATAGATAAAAAATTCGACGAACTTCTGAAAGAAGAAGTCAAGAAGAGCAAAGGAAACTGCATTATCACGACTTGGCTCGGACCGTGGATGATAAATTGCGATGTAAGGATAAAAATAAATGTGCCCGCCGAAGTGCGCGCCAAAAGAATCGCTAAAAGAGACAACATGTCCATCGAGCAAGCAAGAAAGCATGTAGAAGAGCGAGACCGACAAAACATCGAGAGGTATAAACAAGTTTATGGAATCGACATCACCGACGACAGCATATTCGATCTTCAATTGGATGGCGAGCACAATACACCCGAACAACTCTTGAAAATCGCGATGGATTTTATAAAGAAAAAAGAGAGGAAACAAAATGACCAAAAATAATGGTCAGCATTACTCCATCGACCGCGGTTTGATAATACTCGACAAGCCTTGCGGCCATGTTGCTCACGAGATAACTACTTATGTAAAGAAATTGTTAAGAGTAAAGAGGGCAGGCCATGCAGGCACGCTCGACCCTGATGTCTCTGGCGTTATGCCGATTGCCTTGGGCAAAGACACAAAACTCCTCTCTTATCTCACTGCAAAGACAAAGACGTATGTTTGCATTATGAAAATAAAAAACCGCTCAATAAGCGACGAACGTTTAAAAGATGTTTTTAAAAAATTTGTTGGAACGATAACGCAAACGCCGCCGAAGATAAGCGCGGTTAGAAAAATTCCAAGAAAACGAACGATTTACTACATAAGATTTTTGGAGAGAAAAGACAATCTTGTTTTGTTCGAAGCAAAAGTAGATGCTGGGACATACATCCGCACGTTGTGCGAAGACATCGGCCGTGAAATCGGCGGCGCGAGAATGGAAGAATTGAGAAGGATCGCAGTAGGCAGTATAACCGAAAGAGAAGCAGTTAAGATACAGGACCTCATAGATGCAGTTTGGCTTGCTGAAAGAGGAAAACCGGAGTCATTAAATCTTATAATAAAAAATACGCCTGATTATATCGAGTTGAGGAAAGTTACGATCAAAGATGGCGCCCTTCAATCGATAAAAAACGGCGCGCAGATAATGGCGCCAGCATTAGTTGATGTGGAATATGGGATAAAAAAAGACGAGTTTGTAAAGATATTCTCACAAAGCGGTGTTTTTGTTGGGATAGGCAAGGCAGTTGCTGACAAGGAAATTTTGGAGAAAATGAAAAGTGGCCTTGCCGTGAAAATCGAAAGAATGCACCTTGATTAATACGCCTACTTAGTCTTTCTATCTCATCTTAAGCTTAGTTTTTGTTTTAACTCGCACAACTTGCATATCTCCTTGCTGCTCGGTTCGTCGCATATCGCGCAGTGTCTTATCTTGAATTCCCTGCCGTCGGTTTTGAACATCTTCTGCATTTCAAGAAAACTGTTTAGTATTTTGAATCTCGTGCCAGGATAACGTTTTTCAAGTTCTTCTATCTGCATCCTTACGAATTTGCGAAATGCGAATACTGAATACGGACAACATTTTTTTTCTAAGATTGGTAGTCCTTTCAACCTGCCATAAGCAATTACTTCGCTCTCAGGAATTCTCAAGAAAGGCTTTATCCGCTGGACGAATTTTTCATCTCTTATCAAATGCTCGTTATAGCGGAATAATCTCAGCGGCTCGTTTCTTAGAATGTTCATCATTATAGTTTCCGCCGTATCGTTCAGTGTATGCGCGATCGCTATCTTTTTCGCCCCCAATTCGCGCGCGTGTTTGTTTAGGTAATACCTCTTGGCAACGCCGCAGAAACTGCAGGGATTTCGAGTTCCTGTTTTTTCCACTATTTCGTCAAGGGTGCACCCCAAATCATCTTTTAGTTTAAACAAATGATGCTCAATGCCCAACTTTTCGCATTCTTGTTTTGCTATCCTGATCGTTTCCTTGTTATAATCGCATCCTATCCCTAAGTCAATAGTTATCGCAAACAATTCGTAAGGGAGCTTTTTTTTGAGCAGTGAAAGCATATGCAGTAGTGTTATGCTGTCCTTTCCACCAGATAATCCGAGCGCTATCTTGTCGCCTTTGTTTATCATCTTGAATTCACTGAGCGTGCCAAAGAATGTCTTTTCAAAATGCTTGATGAAATGCGTTTTGCAGAGATATCTTTCGGCATAAGGCAAATATATCACTGCCTTGTTTTTGCAGTGGCTGCATTTTTCTTCGGGTGGTTTTTCATCGTACTCGATGCCGCATACTGGCGGTGTCTCATTGATTTTGCTTTCTCTTTTCATAAAATTATTTAGTTTGGAATTAATTAAATGTTTTCGCTATCCATTTGCATTTGTTCTCTACGCACTTGCATGCCACGCCATAGGCAATGCGATCATAGCAGTCGCTGTATTCGCAAGTCGTTACTACTGGCGGCTCGTTTTTTGACTGGCAAACTTGCCCACTGCATCCGCCGATTATACAATCATCGTTATTTTGGCAGGGGCCGTTGGTTGACCAACCGCAAAATCCTGGTTTTTCAGTTTTTTTTACTATCTTGCATTGATGATTGATGCATTTCGTTTCAAGGTTTCCGGCAATTCCAGTGCAGTAATCCGGACATTGTTTTTCAGTATTCACGAATTCTTTTGAACCGACAAAACACTCGCCTGTTTCAATATGAACGCCGCATGCGCAATCTTTATCTTCGACGCAATAGTTCGGTTTTTCAGGGCTGCATTCTCCCCTGAAATACGCCCATTCTTCGCATTGCGCACCATTTTTGAATTTGCAAATTCCATACTCGCCTTCTTTTTCTTTTACTATCTCTAATTGCCCGCCGTCATTCACGCATTTCACAGACGCAGGATTTGCCAATTGACTTCCGTTTGTGAAATTGCTTTCGTTTGACGCTGGAGGCTTTACGTCCGCTTGTCCAATGCAGCCAGCAAATAGTAAAACAACTAATAAGATGGCCCCACCAATAATCTTCTTCATCATATCACGCTCCTCTTAGTTTTTATTGTTCTAAATATTTCGAATGTAGTAATAATACTGAGTAAAACGCCGAAAACTCCTATTATCGTCTTTATATTATTTTTTTCTTCGTGCCCAGTTTCTGTCGCCGTTTCAGGCATCGCTTCCGCAGTTGCCATGGGAGCATTCTTTACGAGCATATGCGGTTGCTCTGATACCGCTTGCTGTTGTGGCGTAAAGACATCAGTAAAACCATAAACGCTTATCAATAAACCGATTATCGCAATGGCTATGAGTATCACGACTCTTTTTGGTGTTTCTCTTTCTATCAATTTTCTTCCGTCTTTTGTAAGCGTATAATATTTCCAGATGTTCGAAGACGGCACTGGTTCTATCAATCTTCCTTCAACCAAGATGTCCAAATGTTCTTTTGCAGATGTTTTTGTTATTCCCAATTCTTTTGCTATCTCAGTTAGCGTGTAATTTCTCTTGCTCAACAATTTCAATATTTTTATCCTCGTTTCCGAAGTAAGCGAGCGAAATGTTTTTTTGTCCATCACAACTGCGTCTTCTATTCTTGCATCTTCCATAAAAAGCATTGATCTTCTCTGCTTTATATATCTTTTCAATCTGTAAGGTTTAAACCTTACTCAGCTTACCAAGCTCAGAAAACAGCGCGAAACAATAGCGAAAAAGCTTTAAGCATACATTCTAGAGCATGGATATTAAAATAAATATTATGAGAATTGCCGCGAGGATGATCAACGGCGTGATTATTTTCGTTATCGCAACTATCGAGTTTATCGTGCTTACTATTTCTATGGAATGTTTTGCACCTATCGTTCTTATGTCAAACCATTCTTTTCCGACATAAACCTTGGCATCTTGCATATCCTCGATGGCCTCGCCCACACCAGCGACTATTTCTTCAAGAATTGTCTCTTCATCCTTAATTGGATTGAAAACTCCGCGAACGGTATTTGTTTCGTGAGTGTCTGTAGTGAATATCGAGGGTTTGCATTTGTACTTTTCCAATATTTTTTGTTCTATTCTTTCCTTGAACTGTGGAGTTATTCCGTTAGAATCTATCAATACTATCACGTACATAGGTTCGGATGATAAAGCGGCGATTTTTATTCCTGCCTTGCCAATTGACGATGCTTTCGACGCTTTTATGGCAATACCTATCTTTAATTTTTGTTTTTTGGTTTTTTTCGCAACCGCATCCTCCACTGCTTTTATATAACGATAGCCGATCTCACTTCCTGGCTCGAAACTCGTAACCTCGCCCAACTCTGCGTTGTGTTGATCTGCAATTATTGCAGTTTCCAATTTTTTCTCAGCAGCGTACATCATCGAGAGCCCCAAACCGAAATTTATGTCTTCAGTCAATCTAGGCGCTCTTGTCACTCCTATGAATCCATCGTTATCAAAAACTAACGCTTCAGCCTGGCACTCGCCTTCTTTGCCAAGAGAAAAACTTACAGATGACGGGCGGTATTCTGCTCTAGTAACTATCCTTTTTATCGCATTTGTTATCTTTTCGAGTTCTTTTGAAGAAGTCGGGTTTAAGTCGTGCGTGACCGGTCCGTGAAAAACGAACGCTTCGCTGTTGTAATTCTTTTTTATTTCTTGGGCGATTAAATATGAAAACTCACTTCCCCCCAAGTTTCCAAACGGCCCAAAATGAATGCATGGAACGATGAAAAAGATCGTGTCTTTATTTCGTCTGAAAGAAACCACGCCGACCAATGTCCGCGCGGTCTCGCCTATTTTCTCAAAAGCTTCCTCGAGATCGTTCTTTTTGTATACCCACTGGCTCACGAAAAAGGTAAAAACATCCGTGCTGCTGTAGCCGAAAGTTTTTTTCATCGGAGCGTTTATGACCATGAAGATGAGATAAACAGAAACCAAAAGAACAAACGAGGCAATGTAAGCTTTTGTTACCAGATTTAGAAGCGGTTCGTTCATAAAATATTGGGCTGCCTTGAATTCGAAAAGGAAAAACATGTACAAAAACAACTGTATCACTGCGAACAGTATCGACCTGTATTTTAGAATGAATATCAATCGTGCCACGAGATACCAAATGAGGAATACAAACGCTGAACCTATGAATATTATCAACTGCCCGTAAAAAAGATTTTTTTCCAGAGTAAACATTGAGATTATGTAAATCAATGCGTATATTGTTTCGCCGACAAGCGCAGTGGCCGCTATTCTCTTTAGTTCCAATTTTCTTATCAATAATTTTACAATTAAAACCGTCAGCAATGCAGGTGCAAGTAAGAGAAAAAAGGCGTCTGAAAATATAGCAAAAATAAAATTCTCTTTTGGCGGAAAATTAACGACTAAGCCGAATAAAAGGGCGACAATGACCATGGCCGAGAGCAATACTGTTGCAGATGGCAGAGAGAACATATAATTTGTCAAGCCAACTGCTTTCTTCAAATTTGCGTCGCCTTCGTTTTTTTCTTCCTGTTCCATTTTTTCACCGCTTGCTGTTTTAAGCTATCTAGAAAATTTTTCGCTTAGTATTCTGTAAATTAATTTCGCCGCCAGAAAATCCGGGGCTTTGTTGTACTTGTTTGGGGCAAGTTCGACCACGTCAAAACCGATTATGTTTTTTCTTGCCGCCACTTTCTTTATCAATTCATTCACCTGCTGCCAACTCAATCCGCCCGGTTCCGGCGTGCCAGTTGATGGCATTGTGCCAGAATCGAAAACATCCAAGTCGATTGTCAAGTAAACATCTGTTCTAAGATAATCGATCGCTTTCTCTATCCATTCATTTTTTTGGTCTATCTCGTGCGCGTATATGATCAGATCCCTCTTTGTTTTTTCGATTTCGCTCGAGTCCATGCTTCTTATGCCGACAGAAACGATGCTGTCGCACCACTCTTGCACACGGGCCATTATACACGCGTGATTGTATTTGCTTCCAAGATAAGAATCTCTTCTGTCACTGTGAGCGTCCAAGTGAAGAACACTTGCATTCTTGAATTTTTCCATATGCGCCTTTATAGGGCCTGCCGAAACCGAATGCTCCCCTCCAAGCGAAACGACAAACTTGTTGTCCGACAAATATTTTCTTATCTTTTCATAACTGGCATCAGCAAGTTTTTCGGGTGTTGTCGCGTTGATCGGCTTAGCCGTGTATATCCCCTTTTCGTAAATCTCGCTGTTTGTCTCTATATCGTAAAGCTCCATATTTCTTGACGCGTCGATTATTGCTCTCGGTCCTTTGTCCGCTCCTTTTCCCCACGTGCTTGTTTTGTCAAAAGGAAGTGGCTGAATGACCACAGCGGAAGTTTCGTATCTGCTATACTCTCCGCTAAGCCCGCCAAAATTAAAAGGTACTTCGTTCTTCATGAAATTAATTCATTCGCAAAATATAAAAAACGAACTACTTCGTCATCAATTCGTCGTAAGATGTAGCAATTGACTAAAACTTCAAATCTATTCCATCAATAAGATTGCAGCTGCAATCGCTGTTGTCCATTTTCCGTCTTTATTGCCTTCGGCAGATTGACAGATATGCGTTGTCTTGAATATGTATCCGCTTGCCTTGTATATCTGTTTTCTTTCGTCCCACGCTTGGTTTGGGTCAAAAGGCACTCCTAATGTGGAAGCAAGCATGCTCGCGGCTAAGTCTTCTGCGTATTCGCCTGCCTTCGAACCTTTTTCGCCGTAACTGTGGTGCTCTGAAAGATACCCATACGCTTTTTTGTCGTTAGGTATCGCAAGGCCTACAGCTGCCGCGATCAATCTATTAGGTTCGTTTGTTTCTGCCCTAGCCATAACACAGTAAGTTATCTGTCCTGCCTTCAAATTTTTCAATCCTTCTTTCGGCGAAATTATCTTTGCGCCTGGTGGGAAAATGCTCGAGACATAGACGAGATTGCATTTTTGTATTCCAGCATCTCGAAGCGCAAGCTCAAAAGAAGCGAGCCTGTCTTTGTGTACTCCAACCCCCTTTACGAAAAAAACCTTTTTCGGTACAAAATCTATTCCCATTAGATCCCTCTAGTACTCATCAGTATCCAACATTTTATTGAAGTTTCTTTCTTTTCTTTTCTTCCAATTTCCTCTGTGATAGGCATAACTTACTATGAGCGGAACCGCAAGTGTCGCTTCTGCGTATACCATCTGCTCATTGCCTTGGTCAACTTTGCCCCAAGAATGCGCCTCTTTTAATGTACTGCCAGAAAGTCCGCCGTCTCTTTCATCCGCTACGGTAATCTGAACCGCGTATTTGTGCATCTTAACATTTTTGCCAAGGACATCCGCGGCAACGACAACATCTTGGGCAAAATTCTTTGGCACGCCGCCTGAAATCATAAACAATCCTGTTTCGCCTGCTGCGATCTTTATCTTAGTCAATTCAAGGAAGTCTTTCGCAGAATCGATAGAAACCTTTGGTTTTCCTTTTCTGTTCCATTGGTGATAGACCAAACCGAAACCTGCGCTGCAATCAGAAAAAGCTGGTACAAAAATCGGTACGCCTTTTTCATACGCTCTTCTTACAACAGAATCTTTTCCTTTGTTGTTTTTTACCAAGTATTCGCCCATTTTTTCTATAAATTCTCTGGACGAGTATGGGCGCGGTTCCAAAGAATCCGCGATCTTTGCTACTGTTAAATCACACACCCTCAAATCGTCCTCATCGATGAAGGTATCGTAAATTCGATCGATATGATTCTTGTATAAATCGTCGTCGTCAACTTTTGGGCTTCCCTTATAATGCTTGAATCCTAATGCTTCAAAAAAATCCTGGTCTACTATTATTGCGCCGGTTGAGACAACTGCGTCAACCATATTATTATCTATCATATCGTATACTACTTTTTTCAGTCCAGCGCTAAATATTGAGCCTGCCAAACAGAGGATTATGCTGCACTCTTTATCCGATAACATCTTGTCGTATATTTCCGCGGCCCTTGCGAGTGTTCTTGCTTGAAATGCCATATCCTTGTACTGAGTTATTATTGGCGTCGCATCAAAAGACTTTATGTCCACGTGCTTTATTTCTTCCTTTAAATAATCTGTCTTTTTCATGTTGTTGTTTTTTCCTATAAAAATATTTAAATCTATTGCATGATTTCTGGTGATTTTTCAATAAATTTTTAATTAGGTCATTTCTTAAATGAATTATGATCTGTCCAAAATGCGGTCGAAGTGATCGCGAAACAAAATTCATAGACGCGTTTTGCGTTGATTGCTATCCCTACAATTTCAAATTTCCGGATATTGAAATAGAAGAATGCAAGCGCTGTGGTAAAATTCGTTTTAAGGGCGAATGGCAGGTTTTCAACAGAAAAAAGTTCGAGGATTATGTAGTAAGCAAATGCCGAGGCGATTTTTCATCTGTCGTCTACGACAGCAAAACCAGCACTTTGACATTTACCATAAAAAAAGGAACAAGTGAAGTGCAGATAAATAAGCATTATGAACCGAAAAAGACAATCTCTCTTTGTCCTGAGTGCAGCAGAAGAGCAGCAGGTTATTTCGAGGCGATAATACAACTTCGCGGAAATTCGTATATGATAAAGAAATACCAGAATTTGTTAACAGAATTTCTAAATCGGGAGAGTTTTATTTCAAAAGTAGATGAGAAAAAAGAAGGTATTGACCTCTATGTTGGCAGTAGCAAGGCAGTATTGAGCATAATCAATGAAATGGGTTTAAACGCGTTGATGACAAAAAAACTGATGGGCATGAAAGAAGGAAAAAGATATTATAGAACAACGTTTTTGATAAGATTTGAATAAGCAAGCGATTTGAATAAGCAAGCATAAATCGGTAGGCAAACAGGAATAAGCAAGCAGGATTAGGCCAGCGCATTTCTGCGCTGGCAAGGCGACCAGTTATCCTCCCATGCACCCAGAATAAGCATGCAATTTATTTAAACAACCAAAAGATATTAAAATATTATGTTTATGCGTGTTAAAAAGTAATATTACATGAAAGAAATAGTTAAAAATATACCATACATTACCATATTATGCTTAAATCAAATTCGAGTATGAAAGATCTCCAGGATAAAATCGGAAGAGTCCTGTCGGTTATCCCTTTGAGTCCAAATCAATGGACTTTGCTATCTTTTCTTTTGGCATTATCTGCTTCGTTTATGATCTTTCAGAAGCAATTTTTTTATGGCGCGGTTTTATTTTTATTCGCAATTCTTTTTGATGCTTTGGACGGCGCAGTTGCGCGAGCAACAAACCGTGCGACTAAGTTCGGCGCGTTTTTTGATGGCCTAATCGATCGATTGACCGAGGGATTCGTCTTGATCTCGTTGTTTTTTAACGTATCCGCGGATTTCTATACTTCGGCGTCCATCCTATTCTTGTTGTTTTTTGGAACCTGTATGACCTCTTTCGTGCGTGCCTACGCTCATCATCGTGGCGTGATATCAGACGAAGACATAACGAAAATGGGTGGTTTTTTCGAAAGAGGAGAGCGAACGATTTTGATATTTCTGATGCTTCTTGTCTATGATTTCAATCTTCAATGGTTTTCCTACTTGGCTGTGTTGGGCGCTGTTTTAAGCGTTTTTACTTTTCTCCAAAGATTTTTTTATGTATACGCGAGGGGAAAAAATGGATAGGATGCGTTGCATCGGGCGGACTGTGGATCTTGCTGAAGCCCAAAGAATCGCAGAATCATACGAAGCGCAAGGTCTGGCAGTGCAAATAATAAAGAGAAAAGAAGGAAGCGCATTTTTTTACGAGATATGGGTAGAAGAAAAAAAAGAAGGGTTTGAGATCTGATTTATCTTATGTAAGGCATCGGCTGTCGCTTAATGTCCCCCTGTTTTCTTCGTTCGTATTCCGCGCGAAATTCGTGCCAGATCGCTTCGCCCTTTTCCTTCGGCAATATTTTTACTACTATCATTTTTCTGTATGGCGACTGCTCGGATAACGGCGTGTAATCCGCGAGTATATAATCATCTTTCTTTATTCCGTTCGCCAATTTTTTATTGACTTTCAGAATAAGCAGATTATCGTCCCACATCCTGACTACTGCTTGCGTTGTCGCATCAGCGCTTTTTATTCCACCTTTTGTTGATATTACTTCAACGACCTTTCCTATATGGTATATAAAATCACCTGTACGGACTTTTTTCGCTTTCCTTTATTATAACTTCCTTCAAAGCATTTTTTAGTTTTTTCTTTTGTTCGCTTGGCAATTTTAACTTTTCGATCTTCTTGTCCCATTTGTTTAGCGCAACTTGTATTCTTTGAAGAAGGTGCTCATTGTCTGTGTGTTTCGCGTAAGTCATAAGCGCGGTTAAAGCGTAAGTGGAATCGCAATCGCCCAATGCGTTTATTATCGCATTCCTCAATTCAATGTGCGATTCTACCTCTATCGAGGCAATTCTCGCATAATGGTACGACAATAATTTTGCTGCATCGTCATTTTCGCCAAGCTTTGCTATTGTGTTTATTATATCTATCGCACCTTCGATCGACGTGTTGTAATTGAATATCGCTTTGTATACTTCCATTCTCAACTGGGTTGGGTCTCCTTGCGGATTTCTTGCTTTGAAGTAATCGTAAACGTGCACTGTTTTGAAATCGTAATATTGGGACAGCGCTTCGTGCAGCATAAACAATACCAATTGTTTTACCGTCTCATTTCCTTTTTTGTATATCATGATTAGATTTTTTTGCGCCTCGTTTTTCGCGTTTTCATCTACTGCAACCGGATAAAATTTTAGAGCGAATATGCTCTTTTCTATCTCGCTTACAATCTGCTCTATGTTTTCTTTTTCTTCATTTTGTTTTTCGTCGGTCATTTTTTTTACCTCTTTTAAAATATTAATGGGGCCACTGAGATTTGAACTCAGATCACCGGCTTTTTCGTGAAGCGGCTTTAACTGCAAAGTCAAAGCTTCACCCGAAGCCGGCAGTCTTTCCGGTTGTGCGTACCGCACAAAAACCAGGTTAGCCCATGGCCCCGAACGAAGTGAGGGGACAGCTGTGATCGAATCGTCGTTCACACAATGGCCCCGAACGAAGTGAGGGGACATACAACAAATTTTAACCCCAACTTTCGAATTTTATCGATGTCTCTGGAACATTCATCTTTATCAGGAGATCTTTTAAACTTGATACCAAGTTAGAAGGACCGCACATGAAATATACGAACTCGTTTGGGTTTTTTACATACTTCCTGATTCTTCCTTCGTCTATTCTTCCTTTTTCGTACCCAGCAGGTACGGTTTCTTCTCGTGTTAGAAAGATTATCACTTCGATGCCCTTTTTCTTCATTTCTTCCAATTCTTCGCGATAAAGTATGTCGTTTTGCGTTTTGCAACTGTAAAACAATTTATACGTGCCTTTTATTTTGTTTTTTATGATATGTCTAAGCATGCTCATCAATGGCGTTATCCCTACTCCTCCGGCTATGAATGCTGCTTTATTTTCGTTGTTAAAATAAAAATGACCAAATGGCCCTTCTACTCCGACCAAATCTCCGGTTTTTATCGCATTTAATTTTGAGGTAAATCTTCCGTTAACATTTTTTATGGCCAATTCTATATAAGGTTCGCTTGGGCTTGATGCTATCGAGTATGGTCTTTTGTCAATCGTCTGTTTTTTTTCGCCCAGCAAATGCAACATTATGAATTGGCCCGGCTTATACTCTATTTTTTCGTTTCCTGTCGGCTCTAACCTGTATATGCTAATCTCATCGCAACTTTTTATTATAGAAATTACTTTGTAGAGATACATTGCTTTTTTTGTAAATGTGAAAGTTATAAAAATAGATAGGTAAATTTATCTATTTTAATCACGCCTCTGTAGCTCAGTGGTAGAGCGTTCGACTTGTATTTTCAAAACACGAAATTCAAAACACGAAATCGAAAGGTCGAGGGTTCAATCCCCTCCAGAGGCTTTTTCTGCATTAGTGCTTGAATATCTTGTAAAAATGCGCAGCATTTAGCCATTCGCAGCCGATCTCGTCTGCAAAACTTATTATTCCCTCGTCGCTTGTCACCAAGACGGCATCCAATTCTTTTGCGAGCATCAGCGCTTCAAAATCTTCCTTGCTGTCAACGATACCTGTTCGCAAGGCTGATCGGTATTTTTCTCTGAGCTCTTTTAATTTCACATCGTTGTTTGGCTTGTTGTCTATCGCGAATTGCTCGGCTATTCTCAATCCCTTATCTATCCTTGAGCGAATATTATCTATGAATTTGTACAATATGGCTGCTGGAAGGTATATGGAATAAAGATTTGCTGAACGCAATTTTACGAATACCGCAAACTCTTCTGCGGTTTTCTTGTCTATAAAATTCTGAAGTTCCTTGAATGTCATTGGTGTCATGAAAAACGAGACATCGTCCATTTTTTTTGCGAGTTGAACGAATTTTTTTACGGCGCTGTCAGGGTCTTTTCCAAAGGGCTTCCTTGCCGCAGGATTGACAAAAACCGAGGTATCCAAAACATATTTTCTCAATGCCATGCTCTTTGCTTCTCTAAAAGCATTTAAATTTTTTACCGTAGCATTTGTTTCATGGTATCGTTTGAGGAGTTTCAAAGAAAGAGAAACAGGGAGTATTATACCACGCGGGGATTGGATTTTCTGAAGGATTTCAAAACATTCGCCGCGGACAAATACTTCGCTCAAGCGATCGCTAAGGATCTTTATTCAAAAATAACTAAGAGGGGAACAATAAACATCTACGAAATGGGCATTGGCACAGGAACGCTCTTTATTTCCATTATGCTTTCGTTGCGAAAGATCGACCCTTCTTTTACCGAGCGCATCGTTTATCATCTTTGCGACATCTCAGAAACTCTTGTTAAAAATGCGGTTAAAAGAGGAGATGCTTTCGGTTTTAATGTTGATGGTATTGTCTATGAAGGCCTGCCGAATTTTGTCAAATCCGCAGATTATATTCTGTCAAACGAACTCTACAGCGATTTGCCCGCGAGGATATTAGTACGAAAAGGAGAAAATGTATACGAACTCCACATAGAAAACGAAAAAAACGTACTCAAGGAATTAAAAGAAAACGGCGAGATAAAAAAATATATGAGCGAGATGCCTGAAGGCTATTTCATACCGATCAACGAATTTGCAAAGAGGCATTTGCAGTGTTGCGCAAAAGGTTTGGCATTGAGAGGTTTTATCGACATATTCGATTACGGATTCGACTCGTCGCATAAAATAACCGAGTTGTATCCTGAGCAGTGGAACAACGCGATATATCGGGATTACGGGGGTCAAATCACGACAGATCTGAATTTTCATTACCTCGCAATCGACTTGAACGCTACTATCGAACCGCAAAAGAATTTTGTCGAACGGGTCTTGAACGAAAAATTTGAAGAGGATCTTGATTCTATGCGGTATAGGGTATGCAAGAAAAAAACCGATATTGTTGAAGAAAGCGATTTTTATCATATGAGAGTGAAAAGATGAGAGGATAAAAATGAAAAAGATATCACTTAACAAGAAGGATATAAAGGCGCTTAACGAAAGGATCGCTTTTAATTTTCAACTGCCGGTCAAAAGCAGAGTTGAAGTTGTATTTATCAATGAAAACGAGAAGGTAATCACTCTGGAAGACAAGCCCGTTTTGTTCGAACTCAACGAAAAAATTTTTCCGACCTTGATGCTTTTACAGGAGCGCAGCGAGATTGCGTTGAAAAAAGTTGTTGTTGACATGGGCGCTGTCAAGTTTGTCGCGAACGGTGCGGATGTGATGCGGCCCGGCATAGTAAGTTTTGATGAGAATTTGGCAAAAGACGAGATCGTTTTGATAGTTGACGAACGATTTGGCAAGTCTCTGGCAATAGGTCTGGCCTTGTTAAGCGCTTCTGAGTTAAAGGCAACTGACAAAGGAAAAGCGATAAAAAATATCCACTATGTTGGCGATAGGATATGGAATTTCGGGAAGGTGTAAAGAAAATCCTGGTTATCGGAGATTTTCATATTCCTGAAAGAGCGGACCGCATTCCAGATTGGATAATCGACATATTGGCAAAAGAAACAAAGAACGGAAAATTCGACTTTGTCTTATGTACCGGAGACCTCACAGAAGAAAAAATTTTGAAGGAACTTGCAAATTTCGGCATTGTTAAGTATGTTAAGGGAAATATGGATTACCTGAACCTGCCTGAAAGGGAATTGATCAAAGTGGGTAACGTGAGGATCTTGCTTCTGCACGGCAGCGAAGTTCGCCCGCGAGGAGATATAAAACAGCTTGACGAAATAAGAAAAAAGGAAGACGCGGATATAGTTGTCCACGGCCACACTCACAAGATGAGTCTCGAAAAGATAGAAACCAAAGACCGCGTTGCAGTGTTCGTAAATCCTGGCACGGCAACAGGCGCGTGGGGTGGAAGCAGCGACGAGACATCGCAAACATTCGTCATAATCGAGATAAAAGACAACGATGCCCGTTTTATTTTTTTCGAGGACGGAAAAATAAAAAAAGAGGAGGTTTTATGTATCCGGAAGAAACGATAACGATTACATCAAAAGGCGAAAAAGAGGCAAGGGTGTTAATCGCTACTGGCAGGATGGTAATCTACAAGTACAAAAAGATGGACGGCAGCGAGGTAAAGGGAAAATACAGCATACTGCTGATACCTGAAAATGGTGAGAAAGAAAGGCTGATGATCGTGCAGAGTGCAAACGGAAAAGAAATAATCGTAAATAGAGTTAAGATATCTTCTGAGATGGCTTTTTACGATGAGAAGAAAAAAAGCGTGGTGAAGTTTTGATGAATACTCAAACAACGCTCCTTGACAGTATGATCGATCATTCAGATGCTTTACCAAATGTCGAAATAATAATACGGCGAGTTCGCTACAACAGAATCAGGATTCCTTCAAGCGACAAGGTTGTTTTCGTAGTCAGAGACGAGAGAACAGCAAGGCGCTTGATGAAAGAAAAGAAAAACTGGATAGAAAAAAAGCTTGCACAAATGAAAGAGATGGAAGAGGCGACAAAGATCGAAAATGGCAAATTCTACTATTTAGGAGAACTCCGCGATGAAAGCGAGCTTTATGCAATCAAGAATTTCAGAAAAGAACTCTTCGACCACGCGGATTATTACCTTAAACAAAATACACCCGTGCAGCCGCGCTTGTCTATAAGGAGGATGCGTTCAAAGTTGGGCTTGTATTCTGCGAAAAAGGACGAGATCAAATTGTCCGCTTATCTTGTTTTTCTTCCGAAGGACCTAATAGATTATATAATCTTTCACGAACTCACTCATCGCGAAATCCGCAACCATCGCAGGGAATTTTGGGAGACGATAGCAAAGCGCTATCCTGATTGGAAACAAAAAGAAAAGGAAGTCGATCTCTGGTGGTTTAGAGTAAAGAAGCAGATTTCAGTATATAATAAACTTAGAAATATCTAAAAATATTCGATCAATCTAAAATACTCAATTATCTCTAAACTATTTATCTCTAAACTATCTGTCTATTCAACCGTAACTGCTTTTGCCAAATTGCGCGGTTTGTCAGGGTCGTTTCCTTTCATGACACTTGTATAATAAGCGATTAATTGAAGCGGCACGAGCATAGCAAATGCATAGCAGATCTTATTTTTTGGAGTCGGCAACGAGATTACATAATCGCTTTCGCTTGCAATCTCTTTGTTGTCAGTGAGGCTTATCACGAGCGCGCCTCTCGCCTTTACCTCTTTCAAGTTGCCGAGCATTTTCGCAACGGTTTCGTCGTTTGGCGCTATTACGACGACCGCAACGCCTTTCTCTATCAAACTCAAAGTGCCGTGTTTCAATTCGCCACCGGGATAAGCTTCAGAATGTATGTACGAGATTTCCTTGAATTTTAACGAACCCTCGTAAGCCAATGGAACGTTTAATCCTCGCGCTATGAAAAATATGTCTCTTTTATCTTTCAGCATTTCTGCTATTTTGTTTATCTCTTTAGAATTTTTCAGCGACTCTTCTATCAAAGACGGCGCCTCGGCAATTTCTTTCTTTTTCCCTGCGAGGAGGCAGGCAATTATCAGTTGTGCCATAAATGTTTTTGTTGCCGCCACGCCTATCTCTACGCCTACATTCAGAAAAACAGATATGTCCGCTTCGCGGGTTATAGAGGAACCAACCGTGTTTGTTATGGCGATTATCGCCGCGTTTCTCTCTTTCGCGTATTTTACTGCTTGAAGGACATCAGCGGTTTCACCGCTTTGCGTTATTGCGATCACTAAGGTATTCTTGTTCGGCGTTGCCACAAACTGGTAATCGCTCGCGATGTATGTTTTTGTTCTTTTTCCGTTTCTTTCGAGCAAAATCGAGAGAAAAAGTGCCGCGTGATAGGAAGTGCCGCAAGCAACTATATCAATGTTTTCGTATTTATCGATCAACTTCTTTGCTTCATCCACATCGCTCGCCATCGCGTCGTAGACAAAATGTTTTTGGTCATTTATTTCCTTAAGCATGAAATGCTGGTATCCGCCCTTTTCAGCCATTTCAACATCCCAATCAACAGTTATCGCCTTTCTATTCACTTTCCCGCCGGTTTTCAAGTTAAACAGTTCATAACCCGTTCTTGCGATGAAGCCGTAGTCGTAATCTTCCAATGGGACGAACATCTTTGTATGTTTCAACATTGCAGGTATGTCGGATGCGCAGAACATCTCGCCTTTCCCTATTCCTAATATGAGCGGGCTGCCTTTTCTTGCGACAAATAATTTTTGTTTATCGCTATTTATGAGCACTACCAAGGCATAAGATCCTTCCAACTCTTTTAACGCTTTCTCGAATGCTTCAAAAGGCTGATTGCTTTTCAAGTTTTCTTCTATCAGGTGCGCGATTATCTCAGTGTCAGTATCAGATTTGAAGACGTGCCCGCTTTTAATCAATCTGTCCTTTATCTGTTTGTAATTTTCTATGACGCCGTTATGCACCAAAACAACACTTCCTCTGCAATCTTCATGGGGATGAGCATTCTCCTTGCAAGGCACGCCGTGAGTTGCCCACCTGCTGTGGCCTATCCCAACGCTTCCGTTAAGAGAGATGAAATCGAGATTTTTTGATACGTCGTCAACCCTTCCCTTGTCTTTTTTTATCCTTATTTTTTCATCTAAAACAGCTATGCCTACCGAATCGTAACCGCGGTATTCAAGTTTTTTTAATCCTTCTACGATTATCTCCGCTGCTTTTTTTGGACCGATGTAGCCGATTATGCCGCACATGGAGTGTGTAATAAATAATCATATTAAAAAATATTCCTTAATAAGATGACCTTATGAATTTTCAAGAAATAGATTCAAAATGGAACAGGATATGGAAGGAAAGGCACTGCTTTGAAGCAGACATCAAGGAAGGCAAAGAAAAAAAATTCATAACCGCTGCTTTTCCCTATCCGAATTCGCCCCAACATATCGGGCACGGAAGGACTTATACGACGACTGACATTTACGCGCGTTATCTTCGCTTGCAGGGTTACCATGTTTTGTTGCCTATGGGTTTTCACGTAACTGGTACGCCGATCATAGCGATGGCGCAGCGAATAGCAGAACGAGACAAGGAGATCCTGAAGATCTTTAAGGAGATTTACGATATTCCGGAAGAAAAGGCATTGACTTTGACCGACCCAACAACTCTGGTGATGTACTTTTCGAATGAGATAGAACAAGGAATGCTCGAGATGGGTTATAGCATCGATTGGAGGAGAAAGTTCTACTCGTTTGACAAGGAGTTCAACAAATTCATACAATGGCAATTTAGAAAACTAAAAAATGCAGGGTATCTAGTCGAGGGAGAATATCCGATAGCGTGGTGCCCAAACGATCAACAAGCGGTAAGCGCGCACGACACGAAAGGTGATGTTGATCCGGAATTGGAAAAGGTTACCGTGATAAAATTCAAAGTGGTTGGCAAGGATTTTTCTTTGGTGATCACGACCTACCGACCGGAAACGATTTATGGCGCGACGAACATTTGGATTAATCCATCTATCGATTACGTCTTGGTCAGAGCAGACGGCGAGAAATTAGTGATGGCAAAAGAGGCCGCGATCATCCTATCTCATCAGCTTAACATCGAGATTATCGAAGATATCGAACCAGAATTCCTGTTAAAATCAAATGCGGTAAATCCGATTAATGGTAGCGAGATTCCAATTTATCCTGCTTCTTTTGTAAAAGCCGATGTTGGAACCGGAATCGTTATGAGCGTGCCTGCGCACGCGCCTTTTGATTATTTGGCATTGCGTGACTTGGGCAAGGAAAATATAAAGATGCCTCAAGTAATAAAAGTCGAGGGCCATGGTTCCAATCCTGCCAAAGAGGTGGTTGAAAAACTCGGCGTGAAGGATCAAAAAGACCCGAAAGCCGAAGAAGCCACAAAAGAAATTTACAAGTTGGAAGCTCATAATGGAAGGATGATCATAGGTTATGTCGGCATGCCAGTTAAGGAAGCAAAGGAAAAGATAGCCGAGGATCTTGTAAGAAGCAAGGACGCGTTTTACGTTTATACGATCGCAAATTCTCCGGTTTATTGCAGATGCGGCGCGAAGGTGGTTGTGAATATCCTGAAGAACCAGTGGTTTATAGATTACGGCAAACCTGAATGGAAGGAAAAAACAAAAGAGTGTTTGGATTCTATGAGACTGTTGCCGCCCGAATCTCGAACGCAATTGATGGCAACGGTTGATTGGCTGAAGACAAAACCGTGCACGAGGGCAAAAGGTCTCGGGACGAGATTTCCTTTTGACGAATCGAAGATGATAGAAGCGCTTTCAGATTCAACCATATACATGGCTTTTTACACGATATCGCACTTGATAAAAAAATTGCCCGAAAGCGATATTGGAGACGAGCTCTTTGATTATGTCTTTTTGGGCATCGGCAAGGGAAAGCCAGAATGGGAACCGTTGCGAAAGAGTTTTGAGTATTGGTACCCGCTCGACTCGCGACACAGCGGCGCGGATTTGTTGCGCAATCATCTTGCGCTTTTTATCTTCAACCACGTCGCAATCTTCCCGAAAAGATTTTGGCCGAAGCAGATCGTTACAAATGGTTTTGTGTTGATGGACGGAATGAAGATGAGCAAGAGCATGGGAAACATTCTTCCATTAAGAAAAGCGATAGCGCAATACGGTGCCGATGTCATTCGTTTGTCTGTTGTTTGCGGTGCTGACCTGCTTCACGATACTGATTTCAATAAGACAGTTGCCGAGGGCATTCAAACTAGATTGTTTTATATGACAGAACTGCTCAAACGTGCCGACGAAAGAAAAGACGAGCGGAGCATTGACCTTTGGCTGATGTCAAGATTAAACAAAAAGATAAAGCGCGCAAGGGAATTATACGAAAACTTAGATCTTCGCGGAGTTTCGATGGAATTGTTTTACGATGTGATAAACGACTTGAAGTGGTATACGAAAAGAACAGACAAGTGCAATTTGAGAAAATTCTTCGAAAAATGGATAATCGCGATCTCTCCATTTATCCCTCATGTCGCAGAGGAATGGTGGAGCATCCTTGGCAATCGTTCGCTCGTTGTTGAGCAGAGATATCCGACCACAGATGATAGGTTAATAGACGAAAAAATAGAAATCCAGGAAGATTTCGTGAAGCAAACACTTGAAGACATTGAAAAAGTCTCAACACTCGCGAAAAACAAAGGGATAAAGCCAAGAGAGATAACTATTTATGCTGCAGACGAGTGGAAGCACAAGTTGTTTGCGATTGCAAAAGAGCAAAAGTCCATCGACAAGATAATGGCCATGGCAAAAACAGACGCAATGCTGTCAAAACGTATGGACGAGGTGGCGAAGGTCACGAAACAGATAATCAAAAACGTGCACTCTCTTCTGTCGCCTATCGGCGAAGAAGCCGAATACAAAGCCCTTCACGAGGCAAAAGTATTTTTTGAAAAAGAAACCGGTTGTGTTGTCAATGTGTTAAGAGAAAAGGATGCAAAACACGAAAAAGCAAAAAGCGCATTACCTTGGAAACCAGCCATAATAATAGAGTAAAAAAATAGAGTAAAAATAATATAATGAAAATAAAGTCAAAAAGAGTGAAAATAAATTCAAAACTCAATAAAGCCCGAAGACCAAACCGAGAAGAAAAGCAACGAACATTCCGAAAACTATCGGCGGGAGAGCAGGAAGCACGATGTGCTTTTTCCAAACAAAATACAAAAATATCGTTGCGGCTATGAAGGCACCGCCAAGAACTACAAGAGAGGCGATGGGGTTGAAGGCAATCAAGGAAACTTCGAATGTTATCGGTGCTACAAAATCTCCGCTTCCTATGTCCACCCTCTTTTTCTGTCCTTCGATCGTGGCTTCAGCGGTTATGGTGAACGCAAGGTTTTTCTTTATTACGAAGTTCGCAAAATCTATCATGTGTTTTGTGATGAACACCGCAAAATAGTCATAAACGGTTAATAGTACCAAGAAGAGCATTACTACTTGTGGCGAGAGAGATATGCCAAAAACAACGCCGACGCCGGCAGTTGCCAAAATCGCGGCGAAATTTTTTAATTGCGGAAAAGCAAATTTAGAAGCGGCAAGTAACAGCGCCAGGATTATTGCAATAACCATGCTGATCGCGTAATCATCAAAAAACAAACGCAAGAACGCGTAAAAGACTATTGACGATGGGGCGGATATCAAGAGAAACTCCAATAAGAGAAAAATTATCTCGTTGATTGAGAATTTTTTTATCAACAGGATCATTACTGCCGCGCCGATCAAGATGTATAAAAACAATAAGAATGCATTATTAATATCGTCTTTTGTTTCCACCAACAACGGCGTTATATACGGATTTTTAAGCAGATCGGCAATAACAACCACGCCAGTGTAAAGCCCTATTATCTGTGCCATCAAAAAAAATACGACTAACTTAGTCAAAATACTCTCAAATATGTTTATCTTTTCAAATACGCCCATCAAATCATCTGCTGAACGCTATTTTCATTCTTTTCCGCGCACTAGTTTTATGTAGCCCTGCTCTTTCTCGTACACCTCACCGCGCTGCAATAGATCTTTTATTATTCTCTCAGCAGTTAACTCGTCGATCCCTGCTTTCACTGCCTCTTTGATAACTGTTTCTATGCTAACTACTTCCTCTTGTTTGTTTAATTCTCTTATTATGTCCAGAACAGTATCATATTTTTGCAGTCTTTCTCTGACTGATTTCGGTTTTCCTGTTGCCAGCGTATCAATATCCAATAAGCCAGTTTCTTTGTCCACCATAACCTGCTTCATCACATAATCGAGCAAATTTATAGCAGCTTCTGCGTCTTCAAGCGATACTATATTACTCAATCGCATCTTTGCGTGCGCTTCAGCCAATCTGACAAGTCCTTCTATGTATCTCGGCGTTATGGCTACTGCGCCAGAATCCTTGCTCTTCATCCTCAGATTTACATAGAATTCTTTAATCTTGTCCGAAGCTTCCTTTATTAATATTGGTCTTATCTTTCTTCGAGCATACGAGATATATTTTTTTAAGAGTTCTTTATCAATTAATCCCTCTTCGTCCTCTTTGAATTCGCCCCGATGATTTGAAAGAATATGCTCAGCTAGTTTCGAGTCTTTTTCCTCGTCCAACACATCGACGATGGGGAAGATCAGATCAAAACGGGACAAAAGCGTTTGCGGAATGTCGAACTGCTCGCCAAGGTTTTTTGTCTGGTCGAAACGACCATATTTTGGATTTGCCGCGGCGAGTATGGACGTTTTTGCCCTAAATTTAGCAACGATACCGGCTTTTGCCACAGATATCGTTTGCGTTTCCATTGCTTCGTGCAATGCCGCGCGATCTTCTTCGTTTATCTTGTCGAATTCATCTATTTCCACTATCCCACCGCTAGCCAAAACCACTGCGCCAGCTTTTAAGGTCCAACCACCCTCGCCTAATTCGTCTTTTTCTGCAGTTATCGTCAAACCAGCGCCACTAACAGTTTTTCCGCTTACGTAGATACTTTTTGGTGCCAATTCGTCAACGCTGTTAAGAAAACGACTTTTTGCGATACCCGGATCGCCGATAAGCAAGATGTGTATGTCGTCTCTTATTGGCGCTCCCCCTCTCATTGTCTTGCCAGGAGTTCCACCGAACAATTGCAAACAAAGCGCTTTTTTCACTTCTTCGTGCCCGTATATACCAGGTGCTATGGATTTTGTTATGTACTCAGTTACTCTAGGATTTGCCGCGAGTTCAAGTATTCGTTTTTCGTCTTCTTTCGTTATCTCTATCTCTTCAAAATCCTTCTTCATACTAGTTATGGAATTGACTTCGATGTATTTCGCGAATACCAGTTCCTGTTTCTGTCTTTCCTTTAACGGTTTTTTTATGCGCATAATTCCGACTATCTCTACATTCTCGCCGGGTGCGAAGCTGTTAACTAAATCGTCTTCTACGAGCAATTCAACCCTTGCCGCAGGCGCTCCGCCCCGCACCCTCTCTAACAATTCTTGTATCTCGGCCCGTTGTATGTCCACAAATTCGCTTTTGCTCTCTACAGGGACAAGCGCTAATTTTTTGCAATTCGAACATTTTCTTGGTGGTTTAAAATCTCTCGTTACTATATAACTTTCTTCATTATCACAAAGTTCACATCTATAAACTGCTTTTTTTATCTTATGCATTACCTCTGTCCTTTTTGTTATCACGCCTTTAAACGCGACCAAATGATCTATATCCGTGGAAGTTAAGTGTTCTATGAGTTTAGTGTCAGAAGGCAGATTGAAGAACCTTACGTTTGGCTTAAACGCTATGCCACCGGGAAGCGCAGGTTTTTTCTCAAGGAGTGCTTCTGTAGCTGCTTTTATCACTCTCTCTGGTTCCTTTATCAACCGATCAGCAAGTTCTGGGTCGAATCTTTCAAAATCCCTGTAATCGATAAAAAGACTTTTTTTCTCAGGATAAGAAACCAAGAGTTCGTTTACTTTTTCGTTATAGGTAGTTTTAAAGAAATCGGAAAATATTGAAATTAAAGATGAAAGGTCCTCTTCCGCCATAATAACCACAAATACTGTAGAAGGTTTGCAAATGCAGCATAATTTTAGTTGGTGTGGTTATAAAAACCTTCTTGTCTTTTGTTTTTATTTTATGCTAGTTTTCTAGTTTTATGTTAGATATGAAATATTCACGCTAAACTATATTAAAATTTTTGTTAAATCTTTTTCATCTTCTAAGATTGCATAAGCGTAAGAATGATGCACTTTTGTATTGGTATTCTTGCTTGCTATCTCTGGGAAAGAGATATTGATCTCTTTAATGTTTAACTTTTTGCTTATCAGATCTGCAATCAAAAATTTATTATCTGTATTTATGTATTCGTCTCCTTTGAATACAATCAGATTTAACAAGGTTTTGCGCATATCTGCTTTTTTTGCTTCTTCTAAGACAAAGAACTCATGCATAAGATCCAATGTGCTCTTTGCAAAGTTTGATTCCACATTATAATAGAAATCAGCCAACTTTTTTTGTATTTTTCGAACTCCTTTTTCATTTTCCATTTTTTCGGAATCATTTCTCGGATCAAATATGTAAGGCCCAACAAGTGTTATCTTCTTTATATTTTTTGTATTGACGTTTTCAGCAGCCAATCTCATTATGGCGTGCGGAACTATCAAACCTGAAAAGGAATGGCATACCACGCTCACAGATGGGTACTCTTCCAATACCTTTTTTAGAGCATTTTTTGTAAGTTCCACTAGTGATTGTGGAGATAACGCATACTCTTGGTCGTCATCAAATGTATTAACGATGCGCTTTACGTTCTTTATGTCTGGCACTACTTTTTGAAGCAGTTTTTTCTTTAATGGAGGTATGACGGCAATCAAATCATGTTCTGCCAATTTGGCTACTATCTTTTTTCGTTCGTTTCCGTTTTCTGTTTTCTTTATAATGCCTTCGATGAGATTCTTTTGAAAACTGCTGTTCATTATGCCGCCGACTACGAATAACGCTTTTGAATTTTCTTGAGCTGCATTAGAGATTTTCACTGTTATGCCGCGAAACTTATCCCCACTAGATCTGATTACCAGTGCATCATACCTAATTGTTTTGCAAGTTGACATGTTATGGTTAATGTCTAAAAAGATATTTAAATATTACCGCAAAGATGTATAACAAAAAAGATTAGGTAAAAAAGGTAAAAAAGATTAGGTAATAATTAGATAACAAATTGATTATAACAAAGTGATCAGATGGAAGAAGATAATGCCAAATATATATACTATGCATTATTGGCTGTTGGTTTCATAGCAGTACTTGGTTTCGTGTTTTTGTTTTCTAATTATACGGGCAACAAGGACATCTCAGAAAATTTGATTAATTCAACACAAAAAACAGAAAGCAATCAGCAATACGAGGATCTTGCAAAATGCTTGACAGCAAAAGGCGCGGTTCTCTACGGCGCATATTGGTGCCCGCACTGCAGAAATCAAAAGGAACTTTTTGGCGATTCTATCAAATATATAAAATATGTAGAATGCCAAGTTCCAAACGGCGGACAAACAGAAGAATGCAAAAAAGCAGGCATAACAGCATACCCAACTTGGATAATAAACGGAAAGCAATATCTCGGCGAGAAAAGCCTTCAGGAGCTTGCGGAAATTGCCGGCTGTAGTATTTAATTTTTTTTGAGTTTTTTAAAGAGGAGATATTATGACAGAAAAATTAGAAGTATATAAGTGTAATGTATGTGGCAACATTGTAACAGTGTTGCATAATGGAGCTGGGACATTAGTTTGTTGCGGCCAACCGATGCAGCTGTTGAAAGAAAACACTGTCGACGCAAGTCAGGAAAAACACGTTCCAGTAATAGAAAAGATACGCGGCGGCGTAAAAGTAAAAGTTGGTTCTGTGCCTCACCCGATGGAACAAGCACATTACATAGAATGGATAGAGGTAGTCACAAAGAGCGGCGAGAGCGTCCGCAAGTTTTTGAAACCCGGCGATGCGCCTGAAGCCACATTTAAGATCGCATTGAAAGATGTTGCATTTGCGCGTGAATATTGCAATCTGCACGGGTTATGGAAGAGCGCTTAAACTGTTAAACTGATTCGTTTGATTTGGCTATATCTTTTTTGATTAATTTTTTAGTTTCTTTAAAGCAGCGGGTATTTTTTCCAACAAATCGCTCGCCAACAATCCTGCCTTTTTTTCTTTTCCTAATTTTTCACCGGCGACACCATTTATCTTTGCCGCCAGACAAGCGGCTTCGAATGGTTGAATGCCCTGCGCCAAAAGACCACCAGCGATGCCAGCCAAAACATCTCCTGTCCCGCCTTTTGTCATATAGACGGTTTCTCTTGATTTTTTTATCATCTGCGTCTTTTTCCCGTCGGTTATTATGTCGATCCATCCTTTTAGCAGTATTACGCAGTGCGTTCTATTCGCTGCGTTCTCTGCCTGCTTTTTTCTTTCTTTTATGTTCGTTGAAGGTTTTATGCCAAAAAGCGCATTAAATTCTCCTCCGTGTGGCGTCAGGATGTCGTTTTCTCTCGGCTTTAAATTACCCATGGCAATCGCATATAGCGCGTCCGCATCAAAAACAAAAGGAAGATCCACTTGCTCGTGAATCTTTTTTATCGCGTCCAGGGTTTCTACCTGCCTACCCATCCCCCCGCCTACGACTACTGCACTCACTTTTTCGTTTTTGGCTATGTCAGTTATCAATTCGACGTGTTCGCTCGTTATATAATTCCCCACAAGCGGTACAGTTATCAGATCTGGTGAGAAAGTTGCGATTATATTTGCAGCGCGCTCGGGTGCGGTGATCGTTACCAAATCAACACCACTTCGTAAAGCAGCCAACGCATTAAAAGCAGGCGAGCCGGAATATTTCCAATTTCCTCCAACGACGAGCAAATGCCCAAAATCGTATTTATGCGACCATTCTGTTCTCTTTTTCATGTTTCTTAAAACGAAGAAAACAAATAAAAATGCTTGGAGTTCATTATTTCTCGTGTTTTCGCCATGTAAGTTTTGCGATGGAAACTGTTGCATATCGTTTGTTATAACTGTCACTTCATTTGATGTAAAAAGAATATCCAAGGCAACCGGTTTGCGCGCGGAAGAATTCGCTGAGTTGCGTCTACTCGACTTACTTTCTTTTGATGACGATCAAGTGATAGAGACTAAAAATGGAAAGTATAAAGAGTATTACGTTCTCGCTTTGAAATCGCATCCGTGCTATTTTTTCGATAGCAAAAAAGGTTGCAAAATCCACGAGAGTAAACCACTTGCCTGCCGCATCTATCCGCATGATGAAAGAGGCAACTTTGGAAGGCGCGCTTTTTGTCAGTTTTTGCCTTCGTTGTTTTTTCGCCTTTCAAGACCTTCGAAAAAATTGTTGGCAAAATACGAAAAAGAGAAAAAAGCGTACGCTGCGCTCGTGAAAAAATGCAACAAAAAAAATATGACGAGAGACGCGGCTTTTGCTTTCTTAACGAGATGATTTAGAAGTTTGTTTCGACGTTATTGCTTATCACGGTTTATTATAAAGAAAGATTAAAGTTTTAAACTTTGTTTTTCAAATTTTTGCATGTCGAAGATATACATTGTCCTAGGATTGCTTTTAATAATTGGGTTAGTGAGTGCTGGGTGCGCACAAGATGCTTATATAAAAGCCTGCGAGCACTGTCATTTTGATGAAAACGGGAAAATGGATAAATCCTGTTATGATTCTTATCAACAGGGCGGCGTCTCTTGTATCGCAACTAATTTTCCTATAGCAACTGCCAAGCATGCTGCAGGGCAATGCCCGCAAATTGACAGATGCACTGAACAGCTCAAAGCATGTGTTGCTGAATTCAATGATTATACAGATAAAGAAAAATGCAATGGTTTAACATTTGCCTGTTTTAGGGACGCAGATCACTGCATAGCCAGCGCATCTTTGGAGTGTGGTGAAAAAGTAGAGATGCAACCTTGTCAAGCTGCCATGTTTTTGATATTCTCTGTATTTGTCATGTTTGCAGGAAGCTCTTGGCTAAATAATAAAAGATGATCATTTTTTCGTTACTTTTTCTTCTTTTAGTACTGCTTTGGCTGTCATAAATACGACTAACGCCAATATTATAAAGTTTATCAAAGCGCTTATTTTGAAAGACTGAAGTTCTATTAAAATCCGTTTCAATTTTTATTTTTGTCCCATAGCCTCTTTAAACGTTAAATTAAAAAATGTCGTATGCGTTTATTTTAACGCGGGCTAGGTGGGGGCTAGGGGTCCCTATCCGTAAATCCCCTTAGACGGACCGAATGCCTGGTGCGTCTTTGTGTAAGAGTACATCCTTCGTCTTAGGTGTTGACATCCTGTCCTACGCGGTGGAGCTTGATATGAACCGGGTCAGGCCGGAAGGAGCAGCCCTAAGTATCAAATTCCATGCTCGTAGAAAACAGGATCGAGCTGATGACGAAAGGCTCTGTATTCTTATGCAAAGGCAATCCAGGAAGCCCGCTTTCGCCCTTTTTTGGCTTACTGCTTCTCTTAGGGCAAAAAAGCCCGCGAACCCAAAAACCCTGAGGTTAATCTCCGGTTTTTTTTTGATTTACTTTCGCCCTTTTTTGGCTTACTGCTTCTCTGATCGTGTGAACGACGATTCGTTCACATCTTCTCGCTTACTCCGTAAGCTCAGATTGTGAGACATGCACTTGCTGTCTCATCTCTTCGCTTACTTCGTAAGCTCAGATTGTGAGACATGCACTTGCTGTCTCATCTCTTCGCTTACTTCGTAAGCTCAGATTGTGAGACATGCACTTGCTGTCTCATCTCTTCGCTTACTTCGTAAGCTCAGATGGTAAAAAATAGGGCTGTAAAACCCTGAGGCGGGACTACGGTTAATAGATTATTGTTCGCGCTTTTTTGGCTTACTGCTTAGAATCTTCCGTCGCGACTTACTACCTCAAAACCTGATTTCGCTACCTGAGCCGCGTCTTAGCACCTCAGAAAACAGAATGTAGCGAAGTCAGGTTAAAAAACAGAACGTGGCTAAACCAAGTTTGAGAACATACTGTTTTTTATATGTGTCGATTCTAAACTGCATAATACAAAAAGGTGAGATGTATGAAAATAGCAGATCTTCGCCAAGGATCATACAATGGTTCTGTTGAAGGCGAAATAGTTGAGTTGGAAGAAGCAAAAGAGATACAAACAAAATTTGGAAAAACATTAACCGTTGCAAACGGTATTTTAAAAGATGACAGTGGAGAGATAAAACTCGCGTTGTGGAACGAGCATGCGAAATCTTTTTCGCAAGGCGATCATGTTCGCATAACAAATGGTTGGGTTTCTGAATTTAAAGGCGAATTGAAACTTTCGCCAGGAAAAAATGGAACAATTGAAAAGATATAATTAATCTATTTCGTTCTATTTTTATTTTATTTTTTTATTTAATTTTATAGTTTTCTAATTTTCTAATATTTATATAGAATTTCTAATACAATTTTTGAAATAGTATTATAGATGCACTGCTTGAAGTTTTTTATCGACTGAAAGAATTTATTTTGAAGTTTTTAAATTGACAACCTAACCGAAAAGCTGAAAAAAGCATAAAAAATAATACACAAAATAACACATTATTCTTTGCATAGAAATTAAGTATACTGTTAAAGTAAAATTTTTACAATGACAAAATGCGCTTCATACCTATTAGTTTACTGTATAAGTATGAAAATATTAAAAGATTATGTATTTTTCCTTTTTTTACTCGGATTTGATCGTGGAATGGGGATTCTTGTTTCAAAATTTTCCAAATCATATCGCAATAGTAAACCATATATGCAAAAAGGCTTTAGCACTAATTAAAATTAGTTTACTTAAATGGTATAACAATCAATTTTTAAGTATGAAGAAAAACAGTAGTTTACTTTATCAGTAAATAAGGATATATTGTTCCAATACTATCTTAGATTTTCTAAGATTTTTTCAGCTTTAATTTTTTGGTTACAAATTGCCAAAATATTAATTACAAATTTGTACTAAAAAATTGATTGGACCATTATTATATAGAATAAAGAAAAATAAAAACAAAAAACTTATAACTAGATTATTCAATTCGTATGAATATGAACTCTAGTATCTTGATCTTCGCGGTCTATAACAGTTTCTGCAATAAACCGGTCTTCCTTCTGCAGGCTTAAACGGAACCTTGCACGGCTGTCCGCATTTTGAGCAGACTGCATCGTACATCTGTCTTTCAGATCCGCTGCCTTCATCTGTTTCACTCATTTTTTCACCTATTTTATTCTACCCATGGAAAAATCAAAAGATAATTCGCACGGGTTCTATTCTAATTGCTACATTACGTATTTATATATGTTTGCTTTATTCAAAAATATTTTTCTATAATCTTATTAGATTTTCTAAAAATATAATAGATAATATAAAAAATCTCTTGCATGCTTTAAATACCACACTTAAATGTGTTGTCCTGATAGTGTTGTCCTGTGTTGTCCTGATAGATTTATATTTATATTATTAATATAAGTTAATAACAAATAAGAGATAAAGATAAGAGATAAAGAGGTTTTCTATGGAAACGTTCGAAGCAATAAAAAAACGTCATTCAGTTAGAGAGTATAATCTAAACAAAAAAGTTGAACAAGAAAAATTGAATAAAATTCTAGAGGCTGCTATTTCAGCGCCTTCAGGAATGAACAGACAGCCGTGGCATTTCTTGGTTGTACAGACGGAAAAAAACAGAAAAAAAGTTCTTGAAGCTAATTTGTTAGTAAATAAATGGATGAACACAGCGCCAGTGATAATTATCGCCCTCGCCGATAGCAAAGCATTTTACGGGAGAGAAAGCGAAAAAACATATTTATTCGATGTTGGTTTGGCAGTGGAGAATCTGTTAATCGCAGCGACTGATTTGGGATTGGGCACTTGCGTCACGATCGGTTTTGATGAAAAAAAATTAAGAGAAGGATTGAAAATACCGGATCGTTATATCCCGATAGTTGTAATCGCATTAGGTTACGAAGCAGAGAATAAAATCATAGAACCTCTGATAAAAGGCATAACGCACAGCATAAATAAAAAGAAAAATTTTGAAGAAGTGGTCTCGTTCGAAAAAATAGAAGAAATATAAACAGTGCAAACAATAACCAAAAGCATATATTTTAAAATATTACCACACATAAAAAAAATAATATGAAAGGAACGGATAATCAATTAATGCAAAAAATAACATCGTTGCGAGAAAAGGAAAAACTTGCAAGGAATGCGCTTTTTATAATAGCGAAACATAAGTATCTATCTGAAAGCCTTGTGCTTCAAGGGGGTAATTGTCTCCATTTCATCTACTCTTCTCCCAGACATTCAAAAGATCTGGATTTTGTGCTTACTGACAGAAATTTAAGTCTCACAAAAACAGTGGACATGGTCTACGAAGCACTTTCCGCAGAGTACAAGATTGAAACTTCTGCGAATTACCTTACCAAACTTAGAGTAATCGAGAGAATAAAATACTGGAAAGATGGTTCTGAGGTCAAAGGAACAATAGAAATAGCGGATCAAATCTCGTTGAAACCCATAGTAACAGAAGGCGAGTTTTTTCCAATGCTTGTAGAACAACCTTCCGAGATATATGCCGACAAAGTCCTTGCTACTTTAGAGCGTATGGATATGCGCGGTTCTATCAAAGGTACTGATTTGTTTGATCTAATCTATATAAAAGAAACCTTGAAGATAATACCGGAAAAAGATGAACTCAAAGCTAAAATAGAGAGCTATGATTCGCATAGTGTTAATAAAGAAATGCTAAGCAAGACGCTCGAATACATACTCTCACCTAAAAACTTTGCGGAGATGGAAGAAGATATAAGAAAATCTATGCTACCGGATATATCAAAATTGTATAAGTTCGGCAAGGAATTCTTTGAGAACGCGGCGCAGTCTTTTATCCAGCTATACTCTCTATTGTAAAAAGCACGAAATAGTTTTCAAAGATTAAATTTTATTTTAAAATCTACTACGACTTGGACGATTTTTGGCGCGAATGGCCGAACGATTCTTTTGTTTATTATCTTCACTTTCGCATTTGCTTTTTTTGCTTCCTGCGCGATTTTTTCCTCTATATCCCGGTAAGGATCCTCGATCGGTGCGAAATGATATATATGTACTATACAGCCATCACGCGCGCCGGCAAACGCCACATCCAAAAACTCGTCTGCGCTCCTCGGCAACGGCATCAATATGCGATCGGCAAAATTTTTGTATTTCTCCAAAACGATTTTCCTCGCATCGCCTTCCTCGACTATTATGTTTTTTACTTTGTTGAGTTTAACATTCTCTCGCATATATCTCACAGCATCTGGATTCAGTTCAATTGCTACTATCTCGGTTTTTGGCTGTTTTTTCGCGATAACGAGCGGGAACGGCCCGACACCAGCAAATAACGCCAATATCCTTTCGTTCGGTTTTACTTGTTCGGCGATTCTCCTCCGTTCGTGGCTTAATCTCACGGAAAAATAAACCTTTGCAACGTCAAGAAACATCTTGCAGCCGTGTTCTTTGTAAAGCGTTTCTGTACGGTTCTCCCCAATTATCACTTTCACCTGCCTTACCCGATAATCGCCGCTTATGGCGCTGGCTTTTTTTGCCACCACCTTGACATTTGGATGTACTTCTCTTATGCTCTCAGCCAATTCTTTCTCATATTTTTCCATTCCTTTTGGTACCTCGATTATCGCGATATCGCCGATGATATCGAAAGAAGAGAAGAGCTTGCTAGCAGCTTCTGGACCGATCTTTGAAGTTAGCACGCTCTTCAAATCTCTTGGTTTTTGCTTCTCTTCCTTTTCAAGTTCTACGATCTGCCATTTTCCTGTTGGTATTTTTGCTATTGGGACAAAAACAAAATCGCCCTCGCAAAAAGCCCGATGGCCTTTTGAATAAGCACCTAACTTGACTAGTTTTTTTATAGTATTGTTGGCTTTCTTTTTTTCCACTTTTACGTATTTCATAAAAATCAACGAAACGCCTGCCGCGCCGGCATGGCGAAACATCAAAGATGTTAGCAAGTCAAGATAAAGAACAATTTGTCTTTTTCTTTTTTGTCAAGACGGCAGAAGCCGACTCTCTCGAATTGTATCGTCTCGCCTTCTTTTATTGAAGCGCAATTGTCCTCGCAATATCCTTCTTTCAATACCATGCTCTTTTCGTTAAACTCGCCGTTCTCGTTTAACAAGTCGCTTATCGCCGCAACAGTGCATTTTGTCTTTGCCGCATTGCTTATCCATTGCAACTTTTTTTGCGGCAACTCTCCGCCCACGACCTTCGCTTCAAGCGGATTGAGCGAAGTTATCTCTATATTGGCAAGATCCTTCAAACGAATTCTTTCGCCTTTTTTCAAATTGGCAACATCATCCTTTGACAGATAGATTTCTTCCGAAACCGCCATTTCCCTAAATCCGAGTTCTTCCTTCGGATGATAACGCAATTGGACTTTTGGCGGTAATCCGGACACTTTTATCTTTACTGGATCGGCGACAAAAAAGTAATGTCTCGCAATCGGGTCGAGCAGTTTTCTGTTTTCTGCAAGCAGAATCTCCCAATCGCCTTCGCTCTCGCTTTTTGTTATTCCTCCCCTCAGTACATATCTTTTAATCGCTTCTGGCAGTATGCCCCGCCTTCTCAGGCCTGCGAGCGTCGGCAATCTTGGATCGTCCCACCCCCAGAGCTTCCCGCTTTCGACTAACGGTCGCAACAGGCGCTTGCTGACTGGCGCGTTTTTTATTGAAAGACGCGCGATCGAAATTATCTTTGGCGTGTAGAGTTTGAGTTTTCCTAATAGATAATAATAAAGTTCGTCGCGAAGTTCGTACTCTTTTGATCTTATCGGATGGGTAATTTTCAGCAAAGAATCCATAACCGGACCTTGGAAATCATAGGTGGGCCATACCTTGTATTTTTTTCCCTGTCTGAAATGCGGCGCGGTTATCACACGGAACAAGGTCGGATCTCGCATAACCGTGTTAAGCGAGGCCATATCGCCTTTTAATCTTATTACTCCCTCGCCCTCGCCTATTTCGCCGTTGAGCATCTTTCGCCAACCGTCCAGATTTTTTTCCACTGATTGACGACCGCACTCGCATCTCCTTGCATTCTGTCTTCCTTTAGAAATCTTCTCTTGCGAGCAGGTACAAAAATATGCATCGTCTTGCCTTATCAGTTGTTCGCACAACGAATACATCGTCGGAATGTAATCGCTACAATAAACTTCCTCGTCCCAATCAAGACCAAGCCACTTTATTCCGTCTCGTATTGCTTCGACATATTCTGCCTTTTCTGCTTCTGGATTGGTGTCATCCCATCGAAGGATAACCTTGCCTTTGTATTTTCTCGCGATCGTCCAAGAAAGACAAAACGCTTTCGCATGTCCGATGTGCGGCCAACCATTCGGCTCAGGCGGATAACGCGTTATCACCTTTCCTTCTTCTGCGTTTTCTACTTCTAATTCTTTCTCTTTCTCTTCTTTTTGCGCATATTGGTAGTTCGCCATCTCTTTTTCTATCTCTTCCTTTGACATCTTGTTTACTTGTTGTATTATGTCGTTGACGAGTTGCATTGTCTTCTTCATATCTTTTTTCGCGTCAGGATATTCTGCGACTATTTTTCCGACAACGCTGCCTGGATTTGCCTTTCCATAATCAAAAGCGTTTTTTAATGCGTATTTTCTAATCAAATCTTCCAAGACGGACACGACATCACCTTGTTTATGCCATTACTTATTTTTTTCCGAATTTTTTTACCAACTGCTCGAATATCTCTTGCGAAACAACCACAGAAATATTGCTACCACACTTCACACATTTGAATTTTTTGTTTGGTCCTTCTTTTGCGACTTCTCCGCATATCGCGCATATCTCATATGTCTTTTTTTTCATACGAATATCAACTTCTTCCGTGGTTTTATTACAAGAGAATCAAGTATATAAGAGAATATCTTTTTTAGCCTTTCACGGTCTTTTTCGAAGCATATAAAAAAGATGTTAAACACCCTGTCGCCCGCAAATATGAATATCTTCTCCCCGTACATTTTATTTTTTCCATCGCTAAAAAGATAATCTGTTTTGACGCAGGGAAGATTCTTCAAATTTGTTCTACGGGCTTTTGAGAGAATCCCTGCAGTCGGCTTCTCGATCTCGTTTTTCGCGTATTTTACGAATTCTTTCTCTCCAAATGGTTGAGGAAGTATCATACTAACCTCTATTCTCATAGTCGCAGGCGAGCGTTTTGAGTGAAAGATTATCGCATAAGACCCTTCTATCACCGCGGTTTCTTTTTCATAAAACCAATGAGACGGATAGAAAATCTGAAAATTCTCGAGAGAATCCTCGAATTTCTCGAATTCGCAGTGCTCGAAATCTGGTTCTGAAGGCCAGAGTAGAGAAGATATTTTTTGGATAAATTTATTCATTTTTTTCCTCTTTTTTGAGTTTGTACCATTCCAAATATTCTTCTTCGACAATGTGCAATTTTGCCGGAATTATTATCGTGAAAGGTGGCTCGCCGAGATCTTTTGCATGTTTCAAAAGTTCTTTTATATTGCCGTATGTTATTGTCTCGTCCTCGCTCGCAACTCTTGACAAAACAACCGCGCGTTCGAATTCGCTTAGCTTCTCCAACGCGATTTCTATCTTCATTGGTTGCGGCTCGGTATCTAAAAGCACGAGGGTGTGAAGATTCCGGGAGAGATTTTCGCGTATGATATCAAGAGAAGATGTGGGGTTGTAATTTTCTCTTGGATTTACCAAAGTAGCAGTTTTCCCAAATCTGTAAATCTGCAATCCTGCCCGCGCTGGCGCAACGCTGTATATCGACGAATTATGAATGACTTTTACGGGAATATTTCTTTTTCTGCATTCGCTCACAAAAACTATATGCGTCGTGGCTGTCAAAGGATCGCCGCCTACAACCAACGCAATTCGCTTGTTAATCGCTTCTGTTATCAAAAAACTGCTCTCTACTTTATCTCGTTGCAATTCGGTTATTCTCTTCCCTATCATCTTTTCAAGTTGCGGTAAAAATTCTCTTATCATCGGATTTGTATAAACCTCAGCATAAACCTTTTCGCATCTTTTAAGTTCTTCCAATGCACCTATCGTAATATCGTTATTTACTCCTGTTCCAACAAGCAAAAGCATAATATTTCTTCTGCATCTTCATTTAAAAATGTTTTAACTATAGGTTATACCGAAAACATGCGAAAAGTGATCCAATGGATGATATAGAAACAAAAGGTTTAACGAAAAAATTCAATGGGTTCACAGCTGTTGATGGCCTAACATTTGATATTAAGAAGGGCGAGTTGTTCGGTCTTTTAGGGCCTAATGGTGCCGGCAAGAGTACCACGATATATATGCTCACCACATTATTGAAACCAACAAGCGGTACCGCCATTGTAGGCGGTTATGATGTTAATGAAGAGCCAGATAAAGTGCGCGAGCGTATAGGCATAGTTTTTCAGGATCAAACCCTTGATACATACCTGACTGCTTTTGATAACCTTGACATCCACGGTAGATTGTACGGGATGAAAAAAGAGGAGCGTATGAAACGGATAGATGAAGTGCTCGACCTTGTCGAATTATCAGAGTGGAAGAATAAGCCTGTTAAGACATTCTCTGGAGGGATGAGGAGAAGGTTGGAGATAGCGCGTGGGCTGATGCACACGCCTTCCATATTATTCCTTGATGAGCCGACCCTTGGCCTTGACCCGCAGACGAGAAGACACATATGGAGTTATATAGAGAAACTTCGCAAGGAAGACATAACAATACTGCTGACTACGCATTACCTTGAGGAGGCGGACCATCTTTGCGATAGGGTGGCGATCATCGATCACGGGAAGATAAAGGTGCTCGACACGCCCGAGAACCTAAAGAAACAAATTGGAGGGTATGTTGTAAAAATCAGTGCAAACAATATTGAGAGGTTTGCAGATGCACTTAGAAAAGAGAAGTTTGAGATAACTGTTGATGGGGATACACTTTCATTGAAGACAAAGGATATATGGTCTGCAATAAAAACAAGTTCTGAAATCGCAAAGAAAAGCAAGACCACGATAACGAATATTGAGACGCATGCACCAAGTTTGGAAGATGTATTCATACACTATACAGGGATGGATATACGGAAGGAAAAAGCAGAGGGCGGCGAGATGCAGAAGAGGATGAAAAGAAGGTTTGGCGGTTAGATCTTAGGTGGGTGTTATGTTCAATCTGGATTTATCAAAGGTATACGCAATATGGCTTCGTGAAGTTAAGAGGTATCTTAATTCAAAGGCGCGCATAGTGAGCAGTCTCGGCCAGCCGTTGCTATTCCTGATAGCATTAGGCGGGGGTATGAGTGCGCTGGCTCCTGAGATGCATTACCAAACATTCCTACTACCCGGGATAGTTGCAATGTCCGTGCTGTTCACCTCACTATTCGCAGGTGTCTCGATAATATGGGATAGGGATTTCGGTTTTCTCAAAGAGGTCCTGGCTGCCCCAGCAACCAGGGAAACAATCGTGCTCGGCAGAGTACTGGGTGGCGCAACCACTGCATTGATACAGGGGACACTCATACTTATAATAGGCATAATCGTAACTGGGCTCCCCCTCCCGAGCATTGAGAGCATAATCCTGATGTACCTAATGATGCTCATCATGTCAAGCTTTCTCGTATCCGCGGGTATTGCGGTTGCCTCAGTTGTTCAGGAGGTTGAGACATTCCAACCCATCATGAATTTCATAATCATGCCTTTATTCTTCTTGTCTAACGGGCTATTCCCCCTAGAAAAAATGCCTGAATGGATGAGAGCGATCTCCACATTTAATCCCATATCATACCCCATAGATGGAGTACGCACCTTGCTAACCGCACAGGGCCATTTCCCGCTTATCCTCGATTTCGGTGTGAGCATTCTCATACTGGCAGTGCTCTTCTCAATTGCAACCTACCTATTCTCCCGTACGAACATCTGAATTTAGATTATTCTACTGTCTTATAACTTTCTCCGGTATGGCTCTGTTATTCCTACTGTTTTCTAGGAGCCGTCTCGCCGGTTTTCGTCTGTTCCGGCAGGGGTTTTAGGTTTTCTTACTGTCTTATAACTTTCTCCGGTTTGG
>Ga0078972_1003412_pt1 | contig 47811 bp, 55 predicted proteins | sample YelNatPaOPGAMG01_FD_67568 | JGI IMG/M metagenome (GOLD analysis project Ga0078972, IMG submission 67568) | Hot spring thermophilic microbial communities from Obsidian Pool, Yellowstone National Park, USA - OP-RAMG-01 (SPADES assembly) (version 2) | ecosystem: Environmental > Aquatic > Thermal... | reverse complement strand
AAGATATAGTCCATGCCCAATAGAAATATTGGGAGAACATGAGCGAAATTCCTTGTCGGGTAAGTTCCGACCCGCACGAAAGGCATAACGAAAGGAGCGCTGTCTCGGAGAGAGACTCGGTGAAATTGGGATGTCCGTGAAGACACGGATTTCCTGCACCAGGACAGAAAGACCCCGTGGAGCTTTACTATACCCTAGCTTTGGATTTTGATGCTGCTTGCGTAGCATAGGTGGGAGGCGTTGAAGCTCTGGTTTCGGCTGGAGCAGAGCCAACAGTGAAATACCACCCTGGCATCATTAGAGTTCTAACCCTGGCCGTGAAGGCTGGGAGACAGAGTTAGGCGGGTAGTTTGACTGGGGCGGTCGCCTCCTAAAGAGTAACGGAGGCGTTCAAAGGTACCCTCAGCACGGTTGGAAATCGTGCGTCGAGTGTAAAGGCATAAGGGTGCTTGACTGTGAGACGTACATGTCGAGCAGGGACGAAAGTCGGACTTAGTGATCCGGTGGTTCTGGATGGAAGGGCCATCGCTCAACGGATAAAAGTTACCCCGGGGATAACAGGCTGATCTCCTCCAAGAGTTCACATCGACGAGGAGGTTTGGCACCTCGATGTCGGCTCATCGCATCCTGGAGCTGGAGCAGGTTCCAAGGGTTGGGCTGTTCGCCCATTAAAGCGGTACGTGAGCTGGGTTCAGAACGTAAGTTACATTGCGTTCTACCACAGTAATGTGGTAAAATAAAAAGTCGACTCATATCGGTGGAACCCTACTCTTCTTCCGAACGGAAGAGAGGGCAATACCGAGGGAAGACGGAGGTTCAGGTGAAGAATAGTATTCTTTCTTACATTGCTGGTTTTCTTGACGGAGATGGCTGCATCATGCTTCAACTAGTATATCGGCATGATTACCTTCTCGGATACCAAATTAGATCAAGCATCGTTTTTTACCAAAAGACAAGGTATAGAAAGTATCTTGAATGGTTAAAGTCCAAATTAAAATTCGGTTACCTCAGAAATCGAAAGGATAATATCACCGAATACACAATAGTTGGCCATGAAGAAGTAGAAGCAATCCTAACGCTTCTTAAGCCATATCTCCGTTTAAAAAAAGAGCAAGCCAGGTTAGCTCTTGAAATAATCAATAAACTAAAAGGGATTAAAAGATTATCTCCTAAAATTCTATTGAAAATGAGTAGGAAAGTTGACCGGTTTGCTAGTTTGAATTGCTCTAAAAAGAGAACAAACACTGCAGCAAAAGTAAAAAAATTCTTAATAGCTAAGAACCTCTTGTCCCCGTAACGACTCTCCGATTCAATCGGAGGACTTTACCATACAGGTAAGGTAATACGTCGACCTCCCGACAAAATGTCGGGATGAAGGTATAGTCTATGCCACTGGTAACAGTGGAACAACATGCGTGAGACAGTTCGGTCCATATCCGGTGCAGGCGCAAGGGAATCTGAAGAGGAGTCCTCCCTAGTACGAGAGGACCGGGAGGAACAGACCTCTAGTGTACCAGTTGTGGGGCCTACCCGCAAACGCTGGGTAGCTATGTCTGGTCGGGATAAATGCTGAAAGCATCTAAGCATCAAGCCCACCTCAAGACTAGATTCCCCACCCTGATGGCAACATCAGGGGTAAGACCCCCTGCAGACTACAGGGTTGATAGGCTGGAGGTGTAAAGGCGGTAACGTCTGAGCTGACCAGTACTAATCGGTCGAGGACTTGATCATAAAAGGTAGGTGCGAGAATTTATTGCTGTTTTAATCCCGGTGGCCATACCGGAGGTGTTCCACCCGTTCCCATTCCGAACACGGAAGTGAAATCCTCCAGGGTCGATGGTACTCCGAGACTTCGTTTCGGGGGAGAGTAGAACGCTGCCGGGTTTTTTTTTGGCTTTGGTTATTGTATCTTGGTTATTGGTTATTTTCTGTTATAATGATGATATGTTAAAGAAAACCGACCCCGACATTATCAAAAGTTACCTCGAGGACAGTTCCAACTTAGCTTCTGGCTATGCCGAGGGCGTTTATTTGCCCGAAAATGAAGCAGAAATTTCCGAAGCCGTTTCAGAATGCAACGCTAATAAAGTTCCCTTAACTATTTCTGGGGGACAAACTGGAACCGTGGGCGGCTGCATTCCCTTCGGAGGTTGGGTCCTTTCCACGCAAAAGCTCAATCATATTCTCGATTTCAATCCCCAAGAAAAATTCATGATTGTCCAGCCAGGAGTAACTTTAGAAGAAATTGAAAAAACAGCCGCGCAAGAAAATTTGTTTTATCCCCCCGACCCCACCGAAAAAACTGCCACCATTGGAGGAAATGTAGCTACTAATGCTTCGGGAGGAAGAAGCTATCGTTTTGGTTCAACTCGGCAATGGATAAGACGGCTCAAAATTGTTCTTGCCAATGGTACTTCCCTTAATCTTAAAAGGAACCTTATTCAGGCTAACAAGCAGGGGGAGTTTGTGCTTCCCCATTTAACGCTACCCCTACCCCACTACCAATCACCCCCCATAAAAAATAGTGCTGGTTACTTTGTGGCCAAAGAAATGGATTTTCTTGATCTTTTTATTGGCTCCGAAGGCACCCTGGGGATATTTTCAGAAATTGAAATTTCCCTTTTACCGGCTTTTCAAGAAACCTTCGACTTTGTGGTTTTCTTTGAGAGCGAAGATAAGGCAGTGGACTTCGTCTTAGAAAGTAAAAGCCAAAAAGATCCCACCATAAATTTTTACGAGTTTTTCGACGAAAACACCCTGCAAATGTTAAAAAAAACTTATTCTAAAATTCCCGGAGATAAAAAAGCCGCTATCTACCTAGAACAAGAGATTAATGATTCCAATCAAAACTATTATTTAGAGCAGTGGAGCGAACTTCTAGGAAAATATCAAATTCCCCTTGAAGAATGTTGGTTGGGGTTAGACGCTAAGAAAAAAGAAGAACTAAGAAAGTTCCGCCATGCCGTCCCCGAACACATCAATGAATTATTCAAACAGCACGGACTAATTAAACTCGCCACAGACATCGCAGTGCCAGAAGATAAATTTAAAGAAATGTTTACTTTTTATAACAGCGAGCTTAAAGCCAGCTCCCCAGAAATTTTCTACATCAAGTTTGGTCACATTGGTGATAACCATCTGCATGTCAATCTTCTTCCAAAGTCGGAAGAGGAATCAAAGAAAGCCAAAGAGCTGATCTTAAGTTTTGTGCGGAAAGCCGTAAGTTTGGGGGGAACGGTTTCGGCTGAACACGGAATTGGCAAGATTAAACATGATTATTTAAAAGAGATGTACGGCGAAACTGGGGTAGCCGAAATGATCCGCATCAAAAAGACCTTTGATCCCAACTGCATCCTTGGCCGAAATAACCTTTTCTCCATAAACAGCTAAAAGTTGACGAAAACCTTCCTACTTGCTAAAATAATTTTACACTCCACGCTCCCCTGTAGCTCAATGGTAGAGCGTGCGGCTGTGAAAGGAGGTGTGAACTCACGGTTGAAAAACGCCGGTACATTGATCGCCGCAGTTATCTAATTGAAGCGGTAAAAAAACGCCGTAAAGAAATTAGAAAGAAAGCTATTAATTACTTAGGTGGAAAATGTAGCATCTGCGGCTACCAAAAATGTACTGAAGCCCTAGAATTCCATCACTTCGATGATTCAAATAAGGGTTTTGGAATTTCTAGTAGAGGATACACTCGAAGTTGGACTAAGATCGTAGAAGAACTAAAGAAGTGTGTCCTCCTATGTGCCAATTGTCACCGTGAAGTTCACGCCGGAATTGCAGCTGCTCCGAGTAATCGGAGTTGAAAAACCGGGTGAATTCAGGGAAGCCTAAGTCCTGACAAACTAGGATATGGTAACCCTGAGCGAAGCCTCGACGTTACGTCGGGGAACGTGCAGAGACTAGGTCGCAAGACCGTACCCCGACCTCCAGTTGGGGGAAGCGCCCGGCTTCCTAACAAATTAGGAAGATGAGATAGTCCAATCTTCAGCGAAAGCTGAAGGAAGTTGTAACCGCAGGGTTGCAGGTTCGAGTCCTGCCGGGGGAGCCAGTTCACTTTCCCATTTCGTCGGAAGGAGGGCTACCACAAATACGATTCCGCCCCGATTTCTTTGCTTGATAAAGTGCTTCGTCGGCCCTCTCAATCAACTCTTGTCGAAGACGAGTTTGTTCTTTAGAAGATAAAATATGCGGAACTTCATGGGGAAGATACGAAGCATATCCCACACTAACCGTAACTTTTATTTTATTTTGCAAACTTAACCCTTCCACTTTTTCCCTGATCCTCTCCAGAGGAATTTTTGCTTTATCAAAAGGCGTTTCTTCTAGAAGAACCATAAATTCTTCTCCTCCGTAGCGCCCAGTCACATCACTTGACCTTAACGAATTTTTGATTGTTTTGGCCACCTCCTGTAAAACCCAGTCCCCAATTGGATGTCCGTAAGTGTCATTAATTTTTTTAAAATGATCAATATCAATCATAGCCATAGTCAAGTTCCGACCGTGTCGCAGAGCCGCAGACAGCATTGCTTCATAACGTTCCATAAAAGCCCCGCGGCTTAGAAGCCCGGTCAAGGAATCGTGCATTACTTTTTCTCTCAAGGCGTTTCTTTCTTTAACCGTCTCCTGAGCAATTTTAAAGAGGGCCCGGGCAAATCCTCTGGGCCTTACTATTTTTATTTCGGGTGGATAGTAGGTTGTTTTCATATCTTCCTATCGCATAAAAAGAAAAAAAATTTCAACCCAAGTTTGAAATCTAGCCCGCGATATTATAGAATTAAAGTAACATGGATCAAATAATAGAATTGCTTCAATTTGACGCTGCCGACGATAAATATCTAAACGATATAACAGAAAAAGAATATTTTGGTTTCCCAATTTCTCCTATTCTCGAAGCTGAAAAAAAGCTCCGGGCACCCAATGACGCCTCAATTGCCTACTTCTCGATGGAATATGGCCTAGCCCCTAGTGTTTACCATACCTTTAAAACTAATAACCCTATAAAAAAGTGCAACATCCTCTCTAATCATGAAGTATTTTCCAATATGAAAGACATGGATTATTATCATTATCTTCCGGTAAAAAAAATCCTTGATCTTCCCATTTACAGCGGAGGATTGGGGGTTCTAGCCGGAGATACCTTAAAATCCGCGGCTGATCTAGGAATTCCATTGATCGGGATTGGAATTCTTTGGAAGAAAGGTTATTTCCAGCAAAAGTTTTGGTTCCGCATTGGGGGGCAACTTCCCGAAGAAACCTCCTGGGACCCCTACTCCTACCCGGGCCTTATCCCATTAAAACCCAAAATTGATATTACGCTTAGTGGACAAAAGCTATTTTTAAAATTATGGAAATATTATGTTTTTTCTTACGACCTGAGTCAGGTAGCACCTTTAATTTTGCTGGACGCCGACTTAGAAGAAAACCCCGAATACTTCCGGGAACTTACCTATCAGCTCTACCGCAGTTCCAATGCCTGGATTAAAATCGCCCAAAGAATGATCTTGGGAATTGGAGGGATAAAAGCTCTTGAAACTTTGGGCTACCAGCCCAGCAAATATCATCTTAACGAGGGCCATGCTGCTTTTGCTTTTCTAGAAAAAGTTAAAAAGGAAAATTTTGAGGAGCTAAAGAAAAAATTTGCTTATACCTGTCACACCCCGGTAGAAGCAGGACATGACCGTTTTGACCTAAAAGAGCTAGAAGCAGCTTTAGGAAAAGAAATGACCGAAATGCTAAAGACCTTCGGCCGCGATGAAAAAAATCCCAACTTAGCAAACCTCAGCATTTTAGCTTTAAACACCTGCCAACACGCCAATGCCGTTTCCCAAAAGCACGGAGAAGTTACGCGCATGATGTTTCCTAACTTCAAGGAAAAAATTCTAAGTATCACCAACGGAATCCACACCTTCACTTGGCTTTCGGAACCTGTTAAAAACTTGCTTTTGAAATATAAAAAGGAAATCGGCGATTGGGAAAAAGACCCAACCCTGCTAAAGAATATAACTTCTCTAAAAAATAACCCTAATTTTCGACAGGATCTATGGAATGCCCATCTAGAAAACAAGCGCTTTTTAGCTCAATTTCTTGAACACTGGTTTTTTGACGAGAGGGTTTTTACCCTTGGCTGGGCAAGGAGGATTGCTATCTATAAACGCCCAACCTTACTTTTGCAAAATCCAAATCGGCTGGTAGAAATCGCTAAAAAGCATGGTCCTCTTCAGATTGTCATCGCTGGAAAAGCCCACCCCGATGATGTTCCCGCTTCTCTTCATTTGGACGAAATGCTTGAAAAAATCACTATGCTCAGCGGAGAAAGGAAATTATTGCGAATATGCTTTTTAGAAAACTATGATACATACTTTGCTAAGATTCTTACCAGCTCAGTGGATGTTTGGCTCAACAACCCCTTGCCCCCTTACGAAGCTTCAGGAACCAGCGGCATGAAAGCCATTCTCAATGGAGTGGTGCAACTCAGCACCCTGGACGGCTGGATTGTTGAAGCAGCAGATAAAAGCATAGGTAAAATTTTTGGCCAAGTGCCTGCTCTTCTAGAAAAAAGCTTTAACCCAAGGTTAATAGAAGATTCTAAAGCCCTTTACCAGAGCTTAGAAGAGTTGATCCCTCTTTATTATCAAACCTTCACGGGGAAAACAAAAATCGAAGAATCACCTTGGATTGATATGATGATTAATTGTCTCATCGAAGCTAATTACTTTAGTACCCATCGCATGGTGGCAGAATATAACGAAAAGATCTGGAAAGTATCCACCTAAAAACCTCAAATCTCAAAATCAATGGTAGTCCCTAAATTCCCACCTTAAAATCCAAAGATCAATTAAGGAACCGCGAATTTCATTCGCAGGTTCCTTCTGGAAAACTGAATCTTACCTAAAAAACTTCCGGAAAATTTAAAAATTTTTTATTTTTAAGTATGTATTTTTGATTTTTTATTTTTAATATTTGATTTATTAAAGGGGAAAAAGGAGAACAAAGAAAGTTATTTAATCCAAAACATCCCGGTCTGCTGACAATATGCTTGATACTTATCTTTAAACCGTTTTTCTAGAATTAACTTTTCTTCCAGGTAACCCTGAATCCAAATCATGGCCAAAACAAACATCCCAAAATAGAAAGCATAAGCTTTGGCCCAAACCCACCACCACCCCACCAAGACAAAAATTACCCCCAAATATTGGGGATGGCGAAGATATTGATAAAGACCCGTGGTCACCAGGGTTTCGGGCGAGCCGAAAAGAGGTAAATTATTCTTTTTGAATTCTGAAAAAGCTAAAACAAAAATAATCGACCCTATCAAGATGAGCGCCACCCCTCCCACCTGCCACCAAAAAAAATCAAGCTCAAAATTTGGCTGTTTAAAGAAGACCATCGACAGAGGCAAAATCAAAAGAAGAAGAAAGCCGGGGATTTTATACCAAAAAAATCTCCAGAGCAAAAAAAGATTTAAGGCAAAGAAAAATAAAATTAAGATAAAAGGCACCCAAATTTCCATTAAGAAGTATTATAACATAAATCAGGGGCGTTTGCTTTCTTTTTCTTCTTCACGCAGACGGGCAATCATTCGTTCTCGTTTTTCTGCCATGCGGTCAAGCTTATAGACGAAGAAAAGAACTTCAGCTACTAAAGTATAAAGCTCAGGGGGTATTTCGGTATCGAGTTCTAATTTAGAAAGCAGCTTGGCTAGTTCCGGATCTTCATAAAGAGGAATTTTATTTTCTTCCGCAATGCGCAAAATTTCATCTGCCACCGGCCCCCGCCCCGAAGCCAAAACTAAAGGAGCTTTATCCCGGTCGATGTCATAACGCAAGGCCACCGCGGTCTTGCGCTCGGTGGGGGTAGTTAGCTCCCTTTTGTCTTCTAGTTCTTCTCCCGGTCCTTTAACTCTTGCTTCTGCCATTATTTTTCCTCTTAAGCTTCGATATCGATTTTCTTCAAAAGATCTTCCAATCTGGGCAACATGGGAATCAAGTAAGGCCTGATGTTACACATGGCGGGATCCACCTTAACTTGATAACCAGTAATTAGAAAATTTCGATCGGCTAATTTTTGTTGAAATTCGCCAAACTCCTTAGCGATCAAAGTTCTTCCCTGATCCCCATAATCTTTTTCGTTAAAAACAAAAATCACATAAACTTTATTATCCTTAACAATCATCGAGACCACCATTTTACCCATATTTTCCGTTTCCATAGACATCACTACTTGGGTGTTGCGGGGATCAATGGTAGCTTCTTTTCCTTCGCCGTCACGCTTGATCACGATTTCAAAGTTTTTGGGAGGAGTAAACATGGCATTAGGAATTTGCTGATAATGATAATTTACCTCTGGCCGGCCGCTTTGAGAAAGAATCGCCTGAGCCAATAAATTCTGCAAAACGCCATCAAGCTTACCTTGAAATTCCATGAGCGCCGAAGATAGGGCTTGGGCTTGAGGACTATCCGAAGTGGGGGTTTTTTCCTGGATTCCTTGCAGCAAGGCCTTTAAAGCACGCACATCGTTAATGGTGTTTCCTCTTCCAAAAACCTTGGCCGCAGATTTATCGGAAATAGTTTGAAAAGTTTCGTCAAATTGTCCGAGAAGAGCGGTAAGCTGAGAAATTAAGTTTGAATCTAACAACCCCTTGCCCAAAGCTAAGGCCGAAGAAAGATTTTGCAATCCTTCTTGCAGGCCCAAAAGCTGAGCCGCCAAAGCAGGATTCTCCGCAAAAAATTGTCCAAGAACACGTACCGCTTGAGGGGAATCAATCCCCTTCATAAGCAAAAGCACCGCTGCTTCTTGCATGGCCTGCGACTTGTCCGTTCCTTGCAGCATACTCATAAGTTTTACAAAATTGGCTCGAGATACCTCTACCCCATTACGTAACATCAAAGAAGCCAGCTTGGTGTTAAAATCAGTGGGCTCAATTTGCAAAGAAAGTAAATGGGCTCGAATATCTTCTACCGTTAGCGGCCTTGCTACCGAAGGTGCGGGCCGAGCGGGAGCCGCAGGAGCAGTAGGTCTTGCCCCTTCCGCAGGAGCAACTTCGCCAGGCCGAGCCGGTGCCGTTCGCGGAGGAACTCCACGCACCCCTCCTGCCGTCTCTGCTTCAGAAGTACCGCTAACCGGAGCACTTGATTTTCCCGTAGGCCAAATTACGGGCTTTCCAGGGTGTACTCCTCCACCTTCTGCAGTAAAATCAGCCATACTACATATTTTATCGTAATTTTAAAGAAAAATCTTGCATACCAGACAGCTTTTTGATAGATCGAAAAGCTGCCAGTTTATTTTTTCTCTTCAGCAGGGGGTTTTGCCTTAGGGGGTGGAGCTCCGGGAGGAGCTTTTTCCTTAACTTCCTCCGCAGCCAATGCCGGTTGGGCTTCTGCCGCCGCCGCTTCTTCAGGAGTGGGCACTGCTGGAGCTACCACTTCTTCCTTGGTAGGTGGTGAACAGTTAGCAATCATTTCTGTGGGATTGCTTAAAATCTTTACTTTTGCCACCATCGGAATATCAGAAACATGTAAAGAATCTCCTATCTTTAATGAAGAAACATCAACCTCAAACTTATCTGGGATATCAGCCGGCAAACACTCTACCTCTACTTCCCGCAAACCATGGACCAACACTCCCCCACCATCTTTTACTCCTTCTGGAACTCCCACTAACTCAATAGGAACTTTGGTACGAATAGCTTCGTCCATAACAATATGGCGAAAGTCCACATGAAGAATTTCCCCGCTTAAAGGATCTCTTTCCACTTGGTGCGTCAGCACCGATAACTCTTTCTTGCTTTCTCCTTTAACCTTTAACGCCACAATGGCATTCATCCCCGCTTCGGTGCTCAAGACATTTTTTATGAAGGTTTTTTTATCAATGGCAATAGGAAGAGGAGATATTTTCCGACCATAAACGATGGCCGGAATAAGTCCTTGCTTGCGCAGCTTACTTACTCGCTTGCCCAATTCTTCTCGTTTCTCTGCTTCTAAGATAATCTTTTCCATTGCTAATTTTTATTTTACCAAATTTCTTTCTTTCTGTCAAAATAAAATTTCAAAATATCGCGCGCTACATAGGCCGCCGCCCGATCTCCATGCTCCCCATGAGCCACAAAAGAAGCAATAGCTATCTCGGGAGCCTCTGAAGGAGCATAACACAAAAACCAGGCATGAGGAAGCCCCGGGTTTTGCGCGGTTCCCGTTTTACCTGAAACAGAAACTTCTGTCATGCGCGCCGCAATTCCCGTCCCTCGATCAACTACTGCTTTCAAGGCCTTCCGTAAAACTTCTAGGGTTTCTTTGGCAAAGGGAAGAGGCTCCCCCTTTGAAGAAGAAACTTGGTAAATGACCTGGCCATTATGCTTTCTGATTTCTGAAACCAAAAAGGGCTTCACACGCTTTCCCGTGGCTACGGCCCCGTAAACCGCTGCCATTTGCAAAGGAGTAACTTGCAAAAAACCTTGGCCAATCCCGTAATTTATCGAATCCCCCTCGTACCAGGGCTCACGAAGAACTTGTCTTTTCCACTCTTCCGTTGGAACTAACCCCCTCTTTTCCTGAGGTAAATCTATGCCTAATCTTTCTCCTAACCCGTAGAAGCGCGCATAGCGCGCTAAACGCTCCGGCCCCAACCTTCTTCCCAATTCATAAAACACCACATCACAAGATTGTACTAAACCTTCTTCTACCGTAAGATGCCCATGCCCAGATTCCTTCCAGCACCTAGCTTTTCGCTGACCGATTAAATAATAACCTGGACAATAAAAAACTTCGCCCGGGTGCGTTAACTTTTCTTCTAGGGCCGCAGTAAGCGTGACTACTTTAAAAATCGATCCCGGAGGATAAGTTGCCAAAGCCCGGTTCATAAAAGGATGCCGACCATGCTTAAGTGCTTCCCAAACACGATTAGGATCATAATTGGGATGACTTACCAAAGCCAAGATCTCTCCTGTTTTGGGATCCAAAATTACGACTGCTCCTTCTCGATTTCCCAGGGCTTTTTCTGCGGCTATTTGTAAGTCAAGATCTATGGTAAGCTTGAGATCGCTTCCAGCAATAGGGTCAAAAGATTCTAAAAGTCGAACCGGCTTTCCATAAACATCTACCTCTACTTTTTGCCCCCCGTTGCTTCCCTTAAGTTCTTCTTCGTAGTATTTTTCAATGCCATCTTTGCCCACGATATCTCCCAGCTGATAACCTTTTTCTTTTAAACGCTTTAATTCATCCGCTTCGATTTCTCCCACGTACCCCAGAAGATGAGAAGCTGCCGTCCCGAAAGGATAAAAACGCAAGGGACAACTACCGACCACGACTCCTTTAAGTTCTTCTTTCTGCTCTTCAATTCTCACTACCGTTTCTAGCGGAATATTTTCCTTAATGATCACCGGCTGTACCGCTGATACTTGATAATCAATTTTTTGCTTTAACAAATTTTCTAGCCGCGACAAAACCCGCTCTTTCAATTTTAAATCTTTGTCCAGAAGATGGGGCATGATCTGAACAAAAAAAACCGGACGATTCTCAGCCAAAATTCTTCCGTAACGATCATAAATAATGCCTCGAGGAGCAAGCGAGGGTATAGTTTTAGCAGCATTTTCCTCCGCCAGCTTTTGAAACTTCGTTCCTTCCAAAACCTGAAGCTGAAACAGGCGCAAAAAAAGCAAAAGAAAAACTAAAATAATTATTCCAATGACAACTTTAATTTTATCAATCTTTACCATAAATCTTTTTAAAAATCGGCCAGAAAATAGGAACCATTAATAGGTTGTAAATGACTACCACTATCCAACCATAACCAAAAGCCAGTTTATAGAAACCTAAAAGACAAAGAAAAAAAGTGAAAACAGCTACTAACCCTGCGGCCAAGGAATACTCATCTCCCAAATATCTTTCCCCCGCTTCACTGGCCAGTACTCCCACTACTAATTTACTTATCACATTTAAATACCCCCCCGCCGAAGCCAAATCTTGCATAAACCCAGCAAAAGCAGAATAAAATATTGTTTGTTTCAAATCTTTTTCTAGCAAGGCTAGAACTATGACTGACACTAGAAACAAGTCAGGAGCTACTCCCAAATAAGTTAAATGAGAAAAGATCTCCCCCTGCAAAAACAAAAGAACAAAAAAAGAAATTAAAATTTTAAGATAACGCATTTATAAGGCGATGAAAACCTCTTCTAAACGGTTAAAATCCACTAGAGGCTTTACCTTTACTTGATAAAACATTTCATTCTGCCTCTTCGAAACTTTGGTCACTGTTCCTACTGGAATGCCAGGAGGAGCAAAGTAAGAAAGAGATGAGGTAACTATTCTATCTCCTTCCTGAATTTCCGCGGTCAAAGGTACATATTTTAAGTCCAGGCCAAAAGAGTTATCCCCCACCGCCACCCCAAAAGCACGTGTCCTTTGATCTACTGCTGCCACAGCCAGGGAAGCATCAACTAAAAGCAAAACCTTGGCACTAAAGGGAAAAACCTCAATTACTTTTCCCACCAAACCCTCTTCTACTAGTACTGGCTGGTCCTTTTTCACTCCCGCCCTTTCTCCTTTATCAATAATCAAAAGGTGAAATCCGGGGGGAGATTCTCTGGCTATTACTTCCGCTGGAAGAAGCTTTAGGTAACTTCTACTTTTGAAACCTAAGATCTGCCGCAATCGCTCATTTTCTTTTTGCAACTCTTCTAAACGCAGGTGGTTTACCGCCGTTATCTTTAATTTTTCCCGAAGCTCCTCGTTTTCTTTCATCAAGTTTCTAATTCTTGAAAGCGAGCCGGGAATACTTAAAGTGCTTTTCCAAATAGCAGCCAAGCCCCACTCAAAAGGATAAATAACTGAGAAAAGTAAAGATCGAACGCCAAACAAATCTTGAAAAGCAGAAAAAGACAAAAAGATTGCTAGAAGAAGCAAAATTAGCGCTGACTTATACGATCTTTTTCTCGAAAAGGGTTGATATCTTATCACAAGCCGCTTTTGGGCATAATCAAAACTTTTTTAAGAGTTTCTAGTTCCTCTAAAATTTTGCCCGTCCCGTAAGCCACACAAGAAATGGGATCATCTACCACATACACTGGCATTTCGGTTTCCTGCGCCAGATACTTATCTAATCCGCGCAAAAGCGAACCGCCCCCCGCCATCACAATTCCTCTTTCCATAATATCTGCCGCCAGCTCCGGCGGAGTTTTTTCTAAGGTCATACGCACTGCATCCACAACCGTCGCTACCGGTTCCGCTAAAGCATCACGAATTTCAGAAGAAGTTAGGGTTAAGGTCTTGGGTAAGCCCGTAACTAAATCTCGCCCACGAACCTCAATGGTTTTTTCTTCAGGCAGAGGATAAGCCGAGCCAATATCGATTTTAATTTGCTCCGCCGTACGTTCCCCAATTAACAAGTTGTAATTCTTACGGCAGTGGGCTACAATGGCTTCGTCCATTTCGTCTCCTGCCACGCGAATGGATTTAGAAACCACAATTCCCCCCAGAGCTAAAACCGCTACCTCAGTGGTTCCACCGCCAATATCCACAATCATGCTTCCTTGGGCCTCGGAAACGGGCAAATTGGCACCGATCGCCGCTGCCATGGGCTCTTCCACAAGATAAGCTTCCCTAGCCCCAGCATGCATAGCCGCATCCAGTACGGCTCTTTTCTCTACCCCCGTGATTCCTGAGGGAACTCCAATGACAATCCGGGGACGTACGAATGCTGATCGATTATGAGCTTTATTAATAAAGTGACGAAGCATCATTTCGGTGATTTCAAAATCAGCAATTACTCCATCGCGCATGGGACGCACCGCCACAATATTGGCTGGGGTTCTTCCCAACATTCCCTTGGCCTCATTACCAAAAGCTAGAGGACGATTGTTGTCCTTATTAATGGCCACTACTGAGGGTTCACATAAAATAATTCCTTCGCCCCGAGCAAAGACCAAAGTAGTAGCCGTTCCCAAGTCAATTCCTAGGTCTCGAGAAAAATGGCCAAAAATAAGATCATAAATAGACATCTTTATCCTCCTCACTTTCTAGTTAGATTCATAAATAATTTTAGCCCTAAATCCTTTAGCGGTTAACTGAGCTTGCAAGGTCTTAGCTCTTTCGACGGTGCGGAATGCTCCTGCTTGTACCCGCCAACCATGGTTTATCGGCTTAAGATATACCTCAAATCCCTGACTTTTAACTTTTTCCGCCAAAGATTGTGCCTGAGCTTTTTCTTTAAACCACCCTACCTGAACCTTGTAATAACTTATACTTGAAGCCACGGCCTTGGGTCTTACTCTAACCAATCGCTTCGGTTTCGATTCTAAAGCTTTGACCTCCTTGGTCTCTTCCTTAGCAGTTGTTTCCTTTGTCCCTAAGCCCATCTTTTCTAGGACCTTGAGGGAAGGAGGCGGCTCAGGAATGGTAATCTCCACGCGCGGCTTTTTTACTGGAAAAAGAATCCTTTTTCCCAACTGAAAGCTAAGCCAAAAACTGCCCAAAACCACAAGAAGCAGTGCCAAGAAAATAAAAATATTCTTTATCTTCTCCCAAATCTTGGGCGTTTTTTCTTCCGGAAAAACCAGCTGTTCACGTGGGAGTTGACTTTCTTCCATTAGCTAAATTCTACAATGAAAAGCGAATTGGCGTCAAGTCCATAACGGCTCTTTCCTCAAAAGTGTGGTAGAAATAACATGCCTTAGAAAGGTAAACCGAAAGCGCAATAACATCCATACCTTGCGAGCCGATGTTCGAGGCCTTCGGAGAGCCGACGAAGTCGGCGAGCTTGGGGAACGTCCCCACCCTTTTCGGGGAAGAGCCGAATAGGTATTGACATTTCCAGCAGTTGGTCTATAATTGGCAAGTCCAACTAAAGGACAAGGAGGTAGGGACACATGAGAAAAGGTTGGGTTTTTGTATGCTTGATTATGGGCTTAATTACGTACAGCATTTTTTCTGGTTGCGGACAAACGACTACCCCTTCACCAACTACGACTACCACCCTGAGTCCAAGTGTTAATGCTGGAAGGTCGGCCAGCGATGCCGTTAGCGCAGTTATCGGCATTTCAGGAGTAACTTCGACTACCGGAAACATAAGCGGTGTGGGTGGAGTCGGCGGCTTCAGCGCGTCTTCGATAAAAACTTTTCAGCCAATACCCGACGCTTTCTTTGCTCCCCTTCCTTCCGATGGCTGGATGTCGTTCACTCCTCCCGACATGCCCACCGGAGAAAGTTTGCGAATCAGGATTTATACTAAAAGTGGCCAAGTTATTAATGCCAACTTGCTTCGTGGGAAAAAAATTGCTATTTGGGAGGGTTTTGATTGGCAATCGATGTCTGAAGGGCCACCTACTCCTGAAGTAATTAGACAAATAGTAAGAAAATGGGTAACAGATCCTCCTCCATGGTCCTCAACCGAGGCTGCGCTTCAAGCTGCTTTCTATGCAAGTTCAGTTAAATATCGAGATTTGTCCTCTCTTTGGGATTACATTGTTTGGGCACAAATTGCCATTCACCCCAGCAGTGAAGTATTTTTTAACGGTATCAACGCACCAAGAATCGGTACTCCCGAAGCTACGGAGAGTGACAAAATGGGTTCCCAAGAGGTACAAGTTACGGGGAAAGACCCCCATGGAGGAGAGGTTAACTTTACTTGTTCTGTTTCCACCGACGCCGAAGGAAAACCCGTAAGCCAGACTGGTTCCGGAACTATCACTCGTTCCGACGGAGTAACCATAGAAGTTTCCTTTATCATGAACTTTGACAGCAGCGGAAGACCCTTTTCTGGAACGATGAACTTGTGGGTCCCTGCCCCAGACAACCTACATATTATTATGACCCTCTACCCCAACGGCTCTGCTGAAGGAGAGGTCTACGACACAACCACCAGTCCTGAAACCAAAGTAGGAATAGTTGTTATCTATGCCACACTAGATTCTTCCGGTCACAAAGGGTACCTTCAGGCAGTTGATCCTGCCACCGGCAGTCCAAAAGGAGATCCTCAGTACTTCTAAAATGAAAGCTTAAATAATTTGGGTTAATTCGGGTAATCCGAGAACAAATTAGAGATTATCATTTGTGATTATTCGTGATGATGATAAGAGATGAAATTAGGGAAAAACAACAACCATCTTTACACTTCTGAGCCTTTACCCCCTTGCTTTTTACCCTAATAAATCATAGAATAGAAAGCGATCAGAGTTATCAAACAAGGAGACAGCTGATGTCTAAAATAAAAATAGAAAAAGCTACCACAAGAAGATTAAAGGAGCTTAAGGTTGAAACCTGGTCTCCCTGGGAGTGTGATCCTTCGGAGTTTGATTGGCAGTACCCCGATGAAGAAATCGCTTATGTGAAAAAAGGGAAAGTTTTGGTAACTACTGAAGATGGAGAAGAAGTTGAAGTTAAAGCGGGTGACATTGTAACCTTTCCCAAGGGCCTAAAGTGCCGCTGGAAAGTAATTGAAAGGATCGAAAAGGTTTATACTGGTGGGTAAGTTTTATCCCCACTTTTAATCTTTCTTACTTCATAAAAATCAACGATAGAAGATGTCTTTCCCCCTCTTTCTTCCGTGATATAATATAAACATGCAAATCATTCGAGATTCAATCTCCTTAGAAGAACTCAAAAAAATGGCGGAAAACAAATTTGGCAATTTGGTTAAAGCAGTAGTAGACGTAGAACAAGGAATTATGGCTGTTGGGGGAGAACTTCACGCTGATGAAGAAGCGCTTCTCATCGAAAACGGTTCAAAGCCCGAAAATTTGTGGGGCATTAATCTTTACCCAGGAAGCAAAAAAGAAGAACTAATTGAATTTGATTCTATTATCAACCTAAAACCAGCTCAAGGAAACAGAACCAGGGGAATCGATCGCCCCGAAATTAAAGAAAAAATAATTAACATTGTAAACAATTTGATCAAAACATGAATTACCAACACCAAGAACTAGCCGCAGGGCGGTGGAAGGAATTGAGTTTAATTGAGCAAATGGCCAATGTGGGAAGCGAAGTAGAACGAGCCCTAAGCTGGCGAAAACGTAATCCCGAATACAGCCGCAAGGCCTTTGAAAGAGCCCTGGAACTGCTTGATCTAACCATTGCTGACCAGAAAAATGTTCACCGCCTAAAAGAAATCCTGCGGGTAAGAGAAGCTTTAATAGACTACTTTGTCTTTGACAACACCTACGGCTCAACTGACGAAAGCTGGAAAAAATACTTTTTCGCCTTCGCCTACGCGGCCAGAAATAAAAATTCGCAAGGACACTCTTAAATTTGCGAAGCGAGTTTATAGCCCCAAGGGGAATCGAACCCCTGCTTTGGCCTTGAGAGGGCCACGTCCTAACCGCTAGACGATGGGGCCAGAAACACGAATAAAACGAATGGAAACGAATCTAACAAATTTTATAATAAAATTCTTTTAAATTCTACTTTTTCTTTGCCAAGAAACACGAATAAAACGAATGGAAACGAATCTAACAAATTTTATAATAAAATTCTTTTAAATTCTACTTTTTCTTTGCCAAGAAACACGAATAAAACGAATGGAAACGAATCTAACAAATTTTATAATAAAATCCTTTTAAATTCTACTTTTTCTTTGCCAAAATTTGCTAAGATGCCTAATTTATATCCTCCCGACCTTAAATAAGACTTTAGCTGGGCCGAGTGAATCGGCATCAGATCGGATTGGGATTTTATTTCAAGAACGACTTTATCTTCGATCACAAAATCTAATTTATGTACTCCAACATCTTTTTCTTTATATCTTATTTTAATCAACTTTTGGTTAGAAAAAGATAACCCTTGATTTTTAAATTCTTCAATTAGAGCTCTTTCATAAACATTTTCTGAAAATCCTGGGCCAAGAATATTATGTACGGTAAATATGGCATTCATTATTCTATACGACAGCTCTCTATAGACTATCTTGTCATCCAACATAGCTGATGCATGTTGCTATATTTGTTGTTTTTGTGCCCTTATTCGCAATATTCGTACCCATATTCGTAACATTCGTGTTTCTGCTAGACGATGGGGCCAGGTCAGAAGATCAGAAGATCAGAATATCAGATTATCAGAAAAAATTCAATCCTTACAAGTTATTACAGCTCACCCACATAAAATGGTATAATAAGATACAAAACCGGTCAAAAAGTGAGTTAACTTCAGATGAAAAGAATTTTAACTCTGATCATTATTGTAATATGCCTCCTTCCTTCTCTGGGTTGGGCAGAGCCACAATTCGAACCTCCTAAAGTAAAATACGAAAAGGCAAAAGTCATCGAGGCAGAGAAAATCAATCTCTCTGACAGCACTGACGCGCAGCTTAAGGAAATACATCAAAAGGTCACCCTCCAAATACTGACCGGCAAACTAAAAGGAAAAATCATCTCTCTTGACCATATCGCCTCGGGAGGAATGATGGGAGCAAAAATGACGCTTGTCCCTGGAGATAAGGTACTCCTCTATATTGAGGATAATCCCCCCAAAGAAGAAAGTCCCGATGGTAAACCGCTTATCCAGGTAGATGATTACTGCCGAGAAACTCCTCTCTTATGGCTTTTAATAATTTACGGTCTTATCCTTATCATAATCGGCGGAAAGAAAGGACTGCGGGCGCTGGTAAGCCTGACCCTGACGATCTCGATAATTTTCTTTGTCTTATTCCCCATGACGCTGTGGGGATTTGATCCTCTCATCGCTTCCATAATTATCGCAGGCGTCATCTCTCTTATGGTATTCAGGATCATCGGCGGAAGAACCGCAAAATCACTAAGTGCAGCAATAGGAACTCTTATCGGGGTGGCCACAGCAGGGATACTTGCCACCATAGTCGGGAAGATGATTCATCTTACGGGGCTAAGTTCGGAAGAATCAAAGATGCTTCTCTATTCGATGAATCTAAAAGTTAATTTCCAAGGGCTTCTTTTCGGCGGAATACTCATCGGCGCATTGGGTGCAGTCATGGATGTCGGCATAACGATCGCCTCGGCGATCGACGAGGTTCGCAAGGTCCACCCAGAAGCAAACTTTATTAATCTCTTCAGCGCGGGAATGAACGTCGGCCGCGACGTGATGGGAACGATGTCCAACACCCTGATCCTGGCCTACACCGGCTCCGCCCTCCCCCTCCTGCTTCTTTTCATCGCGGGCAACATGCCGATCGGCAAGATCATTAACCTGGAACTGGTGGCCGAGGAGATCGCCCGGGCGCTGGCGGGCAGCATCGGCCTGGTATTATGCATCCCGGCGACCGCGCTGGTGGCGGCGGCAATGTACACCAGGCATCACCGGAAGCGCTCTGGTCTTCCGGAGGGCTGGATGAAAAAATGAAAGAAGAAAAAACACTTATCCCTTTGACCAGGATGTCTTCTGGAGATTCCGGGATCGTTGCCGGGATCCACGGGGGACACGGGGCCGCGCGCCGGCTCGAGGCCCTGGGCTTGCGGATCGGAGCTAAGATCACGAAAATAAGCGACCAATTCCTGCGCGGGCCGGTGACCGTCAAAGTCGGGCAAACTTCCCTGGCGATCGGGTACGGCCTGGCCCAAAAAGTAATGGTGGAGATCCAGAAATGAAAAAAATCCTTTTGATGGGCAACCCGAACGTCGGCAAGAGCGTTTTCTTTTCGCGCCTGACCGGAAGCCAGGTGATCGCCTCTAATTATCCGGGAACTACCGTCGAGTTTACCCGCGGCTACACCATGATCAACGGCGAAGAATACGAGATCATCGATGTGCCGGGGACCTATACTCTAAGCCCAACCTGCAAGGCCGAAGATGTGGCCTGTCAGATGCTGAAAAGCTCCGTTGAAGAAGGGACAGTGATCATCAACATTGTCGATGCCACCAACCTCGAAAGAAATCTTTCCCTGACCCTGGAATTGATGGAGCAGTCGATACCGGTAATCGTGGCGCTGAACATGTGGGATGATACCAAGCATAAAGGAATCCACATCAATGTTGAAGAACTGGAAAAGTGGCTGGGGGTGCCGGTAGTCCCGACCACCGCGGTTACCGGAGAAGGATTTCCCCAATTGATTGCCCGTCTTCCTGAAGCACGGACGCCAAAAGTCAGACATCACACTTCCGAAGAGCGCTGGAAAGATATCGGCGACATCATCGGCAGAATACAGCGTCTTGAACATCGCCACCACACCATTTTTGAAACTATTCAGGACCTTACCATCCATGCTAAGACCGGCCTGCTTATTGCCGCCGTGGTTGCCTATCTTTCATTCATAATTATCCGCTTCATCGGGGAAGGATTGATTAACTATCTGGCCGGTCCTTTTTTCGAAGTTCTTTGGCTACCTTTTCTTATGAAGCTGAGCGCTCTTTTAGGGTCGGGCGGCTTTCTGCATGACATTCTGGTCGGTAAACTGATAAACGGTAGCATTGATTACGTTCAATCCTTCGGCGTTTTAAGCACCGCCCTTTATGTTGAATTTGCCATGGTCCTGCCTTACATCGTTGCCTTTTATTTTGTTCTCGGAATACTTGAGGACTCCGGCTATCTGCCGCGGCTGGCGGTTTTGATGGATAACCTGATGCACCGCGTCGGTCTGCATGGTTTTGCTATCATCCCAACACTGCTTGCTTTTGGCTGCAATGTTCCGGGGATACTGGCCACCCGGGTGCTGGAAAGTAAGCGGGAAAGATTTATTGCTTCAACCCTGATCTCCATCGGCGTTCCCTGCGCGGCACTGCAGGCAATGATCATCGGCATCCTGGGCAAACACGGCGGCGGGCCGGTGCTAACCGTTTACAGCATACTGGCCCTAACCTGGCTAGTCCTGGGCCTATTGCTCAACCGGCTAACGCCCGGCTTTAGCCCAGAACTACTTTTAGAGATACCACCCTACCGTTTCCCGCCGGTCGCGCTGTTATTTAAAAAAACCTGGTGGCGTATAAAACAATTCATTTTTGAGGCCGTCCCGGTGGTTACGCTCGGGGTGCTGGTCGTGAACATCCTTTATCACTTGAATGTCTTTGAATTTATCGCCGGCCTCACGGCGCCGGTCATCAGCGGGCTGCTGGGCTTGCCCAGGGAAGCGATAGTGGCGATCGTTATTGGCTTCCTGAGAAAGGATGTTGCCGTCGGTATGCTAACCCCGCTCGCTCTCTCGGTAAAACAGCTAATTGTGGCCTGCGTGGTGCTGTCCATGTTCTTTCCCTGCGTCGCCACTTTCACCGTCATGCTGAAAGAGCTGGGCTGGAGAGACATGCTCAAGGCCACCGGCATAATGATCGTAACCTCACTGCTGGTAGGTGGATTGGTCAATTTCTTTTTGCGAATTTAAAGATTAACGAAGCTGCCGGCTCCGACCTGAATAAAGCCATCTTTATATTCCGCTTTGAATTGCTTTGTCACCTTCTCTCCCGTGCAGTGGCAGGGAGCGACCTTAGAAACCCCTAGGGACTTGAATTCGCTGATAATGCTTTTTGTCTCCACCGTGCTCTTTGGATATAGATGGAAACCGCCCAAGACGGCGTAGACCGGCTTTTTAAGCGAGCTCTTGGCCGCTTTGACGATCTTCAATATGCCGGGATGGGCGCAACCGGTCATGACGACCAAACCCTTGGGTGTATCAATTATCAGCGCTTGTTCCGGCACCTCTCCCCCCACGGTCCCACTGCTGTAGATGTCTTTGGCGATCCTAGTAAACTCTTTGATCCGGCTGCACTCCGCCCCGCTGGCCAGGACCTCCTTCTGATAGGTCTCGGAAAAGGAGATGGGAAGATAAACTTTGACATCATGGTTCTTACTTAAGAAACTAAAAAGCCCGCCGGTATGGTCCCAATGATTATGGGAAATAAAGACGTCGCTGACCGTCGCGGGAGATATTTTCATCGCTCTCATGTTTGATAAAAGGATATCGGGTCTCCCGCCGGTATCAAACAGGATATTCTTTTTCCCGTAAGTCACCAGTGCGGCAAAGCCCCAGGCGGGTTTGACCCCTTTTTGAACAGAGAGATTTTCGTAAAGAACTCTCATTTCAGGCATTTATTTCTTTTCTATCTCTTCTTCCACTTCTTTGGCCCCTTTAGCGTAAAACTTCTCCTCGTCCGGAGCCAGTTCCTTGAGCAGGCGGAGAAATTCGCCGGCATGGACTCTTTCTTCATCTGCTATATCTTTTAAAACTTCTTGAGCCAGTTTATTGTCGGTCGATTCGGCCAGCTGCATGTAAAGCTGGATCGCTTCGTATTCCGCCGCGACCATAAAGCGGATCGCGCGGATAAGCTCCTCCGGCGTGACCTTGCGCCCTTCTTTCAATCCGGCAAACGGTGTTCCAAAATCAGGCACTGGTTTTCACCCCCTCTTAAACTATGTTGATTATATCCCATATCCTTATGATTTCCCCTGAAATATTAGATTCGGGGTTATACTCAATAATTGTCTTTTTTAACCTCATCGCTTTGCTCACTTCGAAGTCATAAGGGATCCTCCCCGCCACCTTGACCGATTTTTTTGCGCAGATCTCTTCTATTCTTTGAACATTCTCCGGATTAATATCATACTTGCTCACGCAAACCAGCGTCTTGATCCCGAAATGACCTGTCAGGTCAATGATCCTCTCCAGATCGTGTATCCCCGAAAGAGTGGGTTCCGTAACTGCCAGCGCCAGGTTCACACCAGTCAAAGAAGCAATTACTGGACATCCAATTCCCGGAGGGCCGTCGATGATAATATTGTCCAACTTTTTTTCCTGGGCGACCTCTCTGGCTTTTTTTCGGACCAAACTGACAAGCTTTCCTGAATTCTCTTCCGCAATGCCCAATCGGGCGTGGACCATGGGCCCAAAACGGGTCTCAGAAATGAAATAATGGCCGGAGACCTTTTCTTCAAATTTGATCGCCTCCGCCGGACAGATCCGATAGCATACGCCGCACCCTTCGCAGGCGATCGGATCGATCACAAGTTTGTCGGAGATCGCGCCAAAATGACAGACCTCAACGCATTTTCCGCAGGCCGTGCATTTTTCCTTGTCGATCGAAGCAATCTTGGAGCCCCCGAATTCTTGCTCCTCCTTGATCTCCGGATTCAAGATCAGATAAAGATCGGCCGCGTCCACATCGCAGTCCGCCATGACCTTGTTTTTGGCAAGGCTCGCAAACGCAGCAGCAATTGTGGTCTTGCCGGTACCGCCCTTCCCTGAAACGATCGCGATCTGCCTCATCTATTCTTAAATGTTGGAAACCTGCGAATAAACTTCGCGGTTTCCAACATTTTCTCCTTATATTCAGGTAAAATCCCTACTAAAGGTTGCCCTTTAGAATAAGCTTCGGCAATTTTCCGATCTTCAGGAATTTTCAAAAGCACGGGAATATCTTGCTGTTCACAGAATTCTTCAGTTTCGATGTAAGTGATATCGTATTTATTAATAATAACACCGCACGGGATTTTCATTTTCTTAAGAACCTCCACTGCCAATTTCAGGTCAGACAATCCAAAAGGAGTCGATTCCGTAACCAGCAGGCAGTGATCTGAACCTTTGACGGCCTCCACCACTGGACAGGAAGTACCGGGAGAAACATCAATGATAACCGTTTTTGCAGGATCGAGCCTTTTCTTTACTGCCCTGACCATAGGCACCGGCATGGCTTCATTGACATTTAAAATCCCAGCAATGAATTCGATCCCATTCGCTTTCCCAATCTCAAGTTTGCCGACTTCTCTTTCCTTTTCAGTCATGGCTTTCTGAGGACAAAACAAGACACATCCGCCGCAGTTGTGGCAGAGTTCAGGAAAGATCAGAACCTTGTTTTTAGCGACAACAATCGCATTATATTCACAAACTTCAGAACACTTTCCGCAGTAATCACATTTCTTTTCATCTACTTCCGGAACCAGCACGGCAACTTTTTCTATTTTTTCAATCCTCGGCTTTAGAAAAATATGTGCGTCCGGTTCTTCCACGTCGCAGTCAAGAAATTGGATGTCGTTGCCAATGGAAAGCGCTAAAGAAGTGGCAATCAGAGTTTTTCCGGTACCACCCTTGCCAGAGGCAACGGCAATAATCATTTTCCCCTCTGCGCTACATAGACCTGCTGGCAATGGTCTTCGTAGCGATTAACGACAAAGTTGTGCTCCTTTAGATATTCGCCCACAATCGAAAAATCGCCGCACTGCTCTTCGTGCTCCCTGCCTTCGTCCCGGTGGATCTGCCTAATGATTTCGAAGCCTTCCCGGTTAAAATCGGCGATCACCAGCTTCGCCGCGCAGGCCCTGATCATTTCGGCCAGGACCGCAAAAGGCTGTTCGAAGTGATGGAAAGCATTGACTGAAACGACCGTGCCGAAGCTCTTGTCCGGGTACGGTAGATCCGCCGCGTCGCGGACCACGAACTCGATTTTGTCCAGAACCCCCTCGGCTGCCGCGTTGAGCCGGGCAAACTCCTGCTCTCCCGCCGAAATATCTACGGTCAGCACTTTCCCCGCATTTTTTGCCAGCAAGACCGTCATTCCTCCTTTTCCGGTGCCGATTTCCAAAACCGGTTTCTCTAGAGGCAGGCACTTTTCTATTATAAATTTGCGGCTGGCATCCTGGTCATAGCCGTATTGTTTATAAAGCCGTTTCCGTTCCAGCATTTTTTCGTGATTGGCTTCGATCTGTCCCCATGGAACACAATTCATATTTCATTCCCTTCTTTTCTAAAAGTTTCAAGGCCGAAGCCACATATTAACTGACCGATGGGCTTCTCGTCCCGACCGGGACTACGCTGATCTCCAGAATTGCCATAGAACCTCACCTCTCATTTCTGCCTTTGATATTTTCTTTTTCATCTTTTTTTGATTCTCTCTTTTTTTCAAGATAATTATCAATCAGCACGCCAATAAACTGGCCAATAAAAGCTCCAATGATTGCTCCAATGCTTCCCCCTCTGCCCATCCCCCGACCAAAACCTCCCCCTTGTCCTGCTCCTCGCCCTGGTCCCCTTTCTCTTCCAAACATTCTAATCACCCTCTTACTTTATCATCCATAAGCTGACTGCCATTACCATCATTCCGATGACGACCCCGACTATGCTTAAGTGTTCATGCCCGTAAGATCGGGAAACCGGGACCAATTCATCGATAGAGATAAACACCATAATGCCGGCCACCGCCGCTAAAACTACCCCCAGCACAGTTTGATTTAAAAACGGCATAAGGAAAATAGCGGCAATCCCTGCCCCCACCGGCTCCGCCAACCCCGATAAAAATGACCAGAGAAAAGCTTTACTGCGGCTACCGGTCGCGGCATAGACCGGCACGGAAACGGCCAGGCCTTCGGGAATATTGTGGATTGCGATAGCAACCGCTATGGCTGATCCCAAGCTTACGCTCTGCAGGGTTCCGGCAAAAGCAGCCAATCCTTCCGGGAAATTGTGAATGGCTATTCCCAGTGCGACAAACAGGCCGGTGCGGGCCAAATTCCTTTTTCGACTCCTATCTTCTTCCGAGAGATGTTCGGCCATATATTCGTGGGGAATTGAAACATCGATCAAGAACATAACAATTATTCCAAAAAAGAATGCCAGGTGCGCAGATGCAAACCCAATGGATTCTATGCCTTTTTGAAGCAGTTCCACAAAAGAAACCAGTATCATTATCCCCGCCGAGAAGCCGAGGGTAAGCGTCATAAAACGCGAGCAGGGCTTTTTAACGAAGATCCCCAGAAGACTGCCGATGGTGGTAGATAAGCCCGCCAGAGCAGAGAGTAAAAGTGCATAACCGATATTCGTAAACATTTTTGCCCCTTACAATTAAATAATCGGTCGGCGTTTTTTGGTTTCTACTTCATCCATGGGCTTGGCCTCCGGCCGCTTAACATCATACACGGAGTACACCTTAAATCCGCCCACGGCAAGAAATAATTCCTTAACTTTTGACAATTCTTCCGGCGAAAGGGGTTTAATTGGGCAGGGGCGCAAAGGAGTATTTATCTCAACTTCAACCGGCTTGATCTCTTTCGCCAGGGCCGCCAATTGCGGCGCATATTCCTTGTTTTGCGGAACGAACATGATCTGCAAAGCAAGCTTACCGGGACATTCATCATTGAATCTCTTGATACCCTCAATCACCATGCGCAGCGTAATTCCATTTGTTGGCTTATTTACTATCCTAAAAATTTTTTCGTTCGGCGCATCCAGTTTGGCCACAACCTTATCGGCCAAGCCAAGCTCCTTTCTGACCTGTGGATCATGCATCAGCGAAGAATTGGTCAAGACCGCCACCGGTCTATTAAATCGCCCCTTGATCTTTTCGATGACATCACCCAAATTGGCCGCCAGAGTCGGCTCTCCGGTGCCGGATAAAGTAATATAATCAATATTCAACCGGGGTAAACTCTCCAGCTCTTTGACGACCTCCGCGGTCGAGACAAAAAGCTGGCGCTTGATAATATGCCTGACCGTTTTCCCAAGCTGGCAATAAATACAGTCGAAGGAACAGGACTTTTCTCCGGAGATCAGGTCAACGCCCAGGGACCGCCCCAAACGCCAAGAGGGGACCGGACCGTAAATGTATTTCATATCTTCCCCGCCGCATCCTGCGCCGCTAGGACCAGAGGGTACATGGTCGGGGCCGCGGTCAGGTGGGGAACAGCGCCTATTCCTAAAATAACCATATCAACCGCAAGGCAAGTTTTGTTTGACATGAGAACATTTTTTGCCCGGAGAAGTTCCTAATGATTTCGAACTCTTTTTTGTTCACTGCTTTGTCTCTCCTTTCTCTTCACTATTGTTTTCAGACGTGGAATCGATCAGCAGGACCGCAGCTGCCAGCACCGTGGTCCAGACGCCCCTTTGTCCGATCGCACTCTGGGTTATGTTGGTAGTCCTTACAATCTTATCCGATAGTTTCCACAGCTCCTGCCTTTCATCCCAGCTGGTGTTTTCATCAAAAGGAATTCCCAAAGTTGTGGCCAGCATTTGCGCGGCAATATCTTCGGCATAATCCCCACATTCTTCATCCGTCGCCCCAAAGGCGTGGTGTTCGCTTAGGTAGCCGTATGAATTGGGATCCGCAGGGATAGCCATGCCCACCGAGGCTGAAATCAAGCGGTGCGGTTCGTTGGTTTCGTTGCGCGCCATGACGATGAAAGTAACCTGTCCGGGCTTAATCAATTTCAAGCCCTGTTCCCGAGAAATCAGTTTACAGCCGGGCGGAAAGATGCTTGAAACATGAACATAATTCACCGCCTGAATGCCCGCATCTCGCAGCGCCATCTCAAAACTGGTCAGCCGGTCCCGGTGCCTCCCTACCCCCTTAGTCAAGAAAATTTTGTTGGGAACCAAATTACTCATCTTTATTTTCCCCCTTTCGGTTCATACCTTGCCCTACCTTTCCGCTAAAATCCCAATAAATGCTCCGAACGGCAAATTAAATTTAGAAAGCCATCTTTCTAAATTTAATCGGGCATTAAATAATAGTTTACTATTTATTAACGGAAGATGCAAAATTGACTTCCACTTAACTCTCTTATCCTTTCCTAAAAGTTCTTTAATTTCTCTCAAAGTATAGAAATGCGCTTCCTGCCATACTCTCTTAGCGCTCCTCTTTCTTTGCCAGGCAAGCAAGCTGTTTCGGTTAAGAATGCCAAGAAAAATCTTTCCTTTGCTTACCCTAAAGGCCTCTGCTAATGCCTTTCGGGGGTCAGTTATAAATTCCAGAGTAGTAATCATGGCCACCAGATCAAAAGAATGATCGGCAAAAGGAAGCTGATAGGCATTTCCAGCTTCAAAATCAATTTTTAGATTTCCATGCCTTTCTTTGGCTACGCGAAGCATGTCAGGTGAAGTATCTAATCCGGTTACCTGTGCCCCTAGCTCTTCAAAGTAAGCAGAAAAATGGCCGGTCCCACAACCAATCTCTAAAACCTTATCCCCACGGTATATTTTGCAAAGCTCAGCAATTACTTCTTTCTCTAGGGTATCTGCAAACTTTCCCTTAGGCGTGTAATACCAGGCCTCAAATTTATCCGCCGAAGCATTAGCGAAGGCGGACTCTTCAGGGCTTATTTCTACCATTTAAAACCAACCCTCACCTTTTCCCCAAAGGGGATCGGAACCAAACTGGGCTTTCCAGCGCTCTTCCGGATTTTCTTCGGTCACTTTTTCCTCAGTAAAAGAATAACGATAGTTTTCAATGTATTTCATAATAATTTTATATGCCTTATTAATCTCCTTCATTCTTTCGTGACAAAGCTCTTTGTCCTTTTCTCTGCATTTGTCTGGATGCCACTTTTTACTCAAGCGATGATATGCCCTCTTTATTTCTTCAATGGTTGCATCCCTTCCCAGATCAAGGATTTTTCTGGCCTTGTCTATTTCTTCAAAACCTATCTTGGTCATAAGCTTTCCAATAGCAATCCCCTAGCCTTTTTAAAGCACGATTTTTTCCATTTTTAAGTTTCTATTTTTTATTTTTTATTTTTAATTTTTAATTTTTAATTTTTTAATCAAATCATGCCCTTACTAAGTATGGCCTCTATCTTAGCACTTAAACTATTTTCATCCATAAATCCTATGATTCTTCCAATCTCCATTCCTCCTCTAAAGATAATAAGACAGGGAATGCTCATGATTTGATAATCTTCTGCTATTTCCCGGTTTTCATCGACATTCAGCTTTCGAAACTTCATTCGGTCTGCATACCTAGCTGCAACTTTCTCAAGTACTGGACCAAGCATAAGACACGGGCCGCACCAAGGCGCCCAGAAATCAACCAGAACTGGTGTGGTGCTCTCAAGCACCTCGGTCTTAAAAGTTTGTTCATTAACAGAAGATATAGAACTCATCTTCCACCTCTTTCTATTCCAAAATGGCCGGCGACCGACGGTCCCAACATTTCCTTGAGCTTGCCGGTTTTAAAATCGTCAATGGCTTGCCTGACCGTGCCGGACGCTCCCGTAAAGACCTTGATCTTCAAGGCGGCTAGCGTTTGGTAAGCATTCGGACCGACATTACCGGTCAGGACCGCATCCGCCCCTTCGTTCGCCACAAGCTGAGCGGATTGTGTCCCTGCTCCGCCCGAAGCTTCCAGATTCGGATTGGGAATGGACTTAAACTCTAAGGTCTCAGAGTCGACAATAATGAAATAAGCGCATCTCCCAAATCTCGGATCAGCGGCTGAATCCAGATGGTCTCCAGTCGAAGTTACACAAATTTTCATGAACCACCTCTTTCATTTGGATGAGTGCACAAGGATTCTCCACCTTCTAGTTTCCCAACCAGAATCTTCTCAATAACTTCTTCTACACTGCCGCTTACACCAACAACCGTTTGTATTCCTCGCTCAACAAACATTTCTTGTGCTCGGGGTCCCATTCCCCCCGCAATTATGCAATTAACTCCTTTTTCATGCAAAAACTGCGGAAGAAAGCCCGGCTGGTGCCCTGGATTGGGAATGACCTCCTTGCTGGTGACCGCTCCCTTCTCAATCTCTACAATCGTATATTCAGGGCACCGCCCAAAATGTGCCGCTACTTGACCGTTATCAGTTGATATCGCTATCTTCATGTAAGGCACCTTGAGTTTTACCATCCCTACCAACCTCTTCTCCATCCCCAACCGCCAAATCCCGGCCACATCCCACGAACCCATTTCCACCATCTACCTCTACCCATACCCCAACCCCAAAACTTCGGAGACGGTCCATAAGTAGCCAGTGAATAAGCAGCAGGGTAGTAAGTTCTACTGCTTAAAGGTTGGGCACAATATCCCATACCCCGGCCCGTCATGGGACCTTCTCCTCTTTGACCAGTTCCATCAAAACCTGGCATGACTATTTACCTCCTTTTTTCTTAAGTTCTTCCTCTATTTCCGCCATACGGGCTTCAATATCTGCTTTTTCGTACTTAAGGTATTCGAGTTCTTCCTTAAGGTCTTCTTCCGTTGGCCGGTAAGGATAGGGGTACCTATAAGGTCCATAAACTGGTCCGTACGCCCACGGCGGCGGCGCCCAGCACCGACCTCTTCCCCATCCCCTGCCCCAGCCCATTCCCCTACCATATCCATTTGGCATTGCTTCTCACCTCCTTTTTTCTAAGACCCTTGACGTCATCTACATCTTCTCCGTCTAAACCAAGGCGGGGGGATAATATGTTCCCCACCTACAATCCTGAGGGCCTTATTATTCAGAATCGCTTCCAGCACTTTCTTTCTGCCTGAATAAAGAAGCCGCTGAACCGTCCCCCGAGAAACATTCATTCTTTTAGCAGCTTCCTCTTGCTCCAACTCCTCACAATCACAAAGCCGCATGGCTTCAAGCTCGTCCTGACCAAGCTCAACTATCTCTAAGACCGACATGGGAACCGCCTGGGGTTTAAAAAAAACCTCTCCCATCAACGGACGGCAAAATCTCCATTTCCTTGGCCTCGGGCTCATGAATTTCCCCTCTGATAATCTGATAATCTGATAATCTGATCCTCTGATACGTGCATATGCACATTATACTTTCAAAGCCATACATTTGTCAAGCTTTTAAGAAACTATATTATTCGCAGTCTTAAATTAAGTTAAAGAGGCAGTTTTACATAGGCGCCCATGCTTGGCAAAAACGTCCAATTTGGATCGGCATTTGCGGTTGTGTCGTAATTAACTAAAGTAAATGAAGCACCGACAACCACTTTTTCGTTAATCGCCTGCTCTAAAGCATACTGAAAACTTAAATCAAAAGCTAAGTCCGAATCCACCTTCATCTTTTTGGCATTGATTCCCACTCCCCAGTTGCCGATAAAATAATCAAGGTAAAGCTGGTAGGTTGAGCCGGAAGTTCCACTTCCCAAAGTAGCACATACATCGACTGCTTTTCCCTCGCCCAGGTCAAAACCCAGTCCCCCCGCCATCGCTCCCCAACTGGTGTTGGCATAAAGATAAGGAGAGGAGGCATAAACGGGAACAGTCAACATAAACAAAAAGAAAATAACCATAGCTCTTTTCATAATCTTATTGCCTCCTTTCAAGATATAGGCCGCAAGCCAGAACAAAGAAAGAGTAATCAAAACCCCGGCAATCCCCGCTAAGGAAGTCGAAACCCCTCCTTCCGGCAAAAATTTAACTTGGTAACCAGGCATGGGTGCGGTTCTCTCCTGGGCCTTCTCTGCAAACCCAAATTTTTCTGCCACAAAATCGAGCCCATCCGGGTAAGTTGAAGCAAAAAAAGACGCCAATACCGCTATTGCTACCGAAACCCAAAACAACTTTTTCATGCCTCAATTTCCTCCTTCGTTAATACTCGAAAGAGATTTACCAATGCCAGAGTAATCAGGGCTTCAGCAATACCAATCACCAGGTGAACGTTTACCATAGCCGGAATTACTTTATCAAAAGGAATGGTTCCGGAAAACCCAAGTTCCAGGGCACAAACAAAAGCCGCCAAAGGAACCGAAGCCCAAGCTGCGGCAACAATCGATAACCATTCTGGAATGATCTTCTTTAAATAGAAGTAAAGATAATAAGCCACAATTGTTCCAAAAAAGGCCATGTTAATAATGTTTGCTCCAATGGCCAGCAAACCCCCATCGGCAAAGAAAAGCATCTGAATTGCCAAAACTACCGAGATCACAATCGCCCCAGCAAAAGGCCCCAAAATTACCGCAGCAAAAACCCCGCCGATTAAGTGCCCTGAAGTTCCACTGCTAATGGGAAAGTTAAACATCTGAGCCGCAAAGACCAAAGCCGCCACCATCCCCATTTTGTAAATCATTTGTTCCCCTTCCTTGGTTAATACTCTTCTGATTCTTCCCGCAAAACTTCCTACGCCCTTTCCTACCGTAGCTAAGGCCTCAGCCGGAACAAGTGCAGTTACAATCTCTCGCACTTTAGCCACACTATAAGCTAAAACCGCGGCCGCCGCTCCCATTAAGCCAAAAGAAACCTTGGGATCTAAAAAACCATCTGGAATATGCATTTTACCCTCCTTTCCTTCTCGTGCTACCTTTTTTAAAATCGTAACACCAAGATTCATTTTTGTCAAGCCCCTTTTTTATGTTATAATAAAAACATGATTAAAAGGTTTGGGGTATCAATTCCTAATGAGCTGCAAGCTAAGCTTGATCAGTTAGTCAAAAAGAAGGGCTATCCCAATCGTTCGGAAGCCATTCGGGATCTTATTCGTGATCGCTTTGTGGCCGAAGAATGGGGGAAAAGCAGCAAAGAAGTCGTTGGCACCGTAACTTTGGTCTACGATCACCATGCCCACGACCTTGCAGACAAGCTGGCAGATTTCCAACACACCTATTTTAAAAACATTATCTCTACCACCCACATTCATCTTGACAAAGATAACTGCCTAGAAGTTATAATCGTGAAGGGGAAAAGCAATAAAATCAAAGAAATCGCCGACCGGCTAATCGCCACCAAAGGGGTCAAGCATGGAAAGTTAGTTATGACTTCAACCGGAAAGGAGCTCGCCTGATGAGTAAGTTTAAATTTACTTCTTCTCCCATTTCTGGAATTCTCATTATCGAACCAAAGGTCTTTAGCGATCAACGGGGATTTTTTATGGAATTCTTTAATCGTGATTTTTTTGCTGAAGCGGGATTCTATGAACCCATAGTTCAACTTAATCACAGCCGCTCTAAAAAGGGAGTAGTAAGGGGCCTGCATTACCAAATTCATCCTTCTCCTATGGGAAAATTAGTTAAATGCGTGCGGGGAAAGATTTTTGATGTGGGGGTAGATATCAGAAAGGGCTCCCCTACTTTTGGCAAGTGGTACGGCGAAATTCTTTCGGGAGAAAATCACAAAATGCTTTACTTTCCCCCCGGTTTTGCCCACGGCTTCCTTGCTTTAGAAGATGAAACCGAAGTAATTTATGCTTGCACCGGGGTCTACAGTGCCGAAAACGAGCGTGCGATTTTGTGGAATGATCCAGAAATTGGCATCCACTGGCCCCTTGATCAAGTAGAAGAAGTTATTGTTTCAGAGCGAGACCAAAAGCATCCTGGCCTCAAAGACGCGGAAACCAACTTCGTGTTTTAAGTTTAAATTTCGCGATAGCGGTTAGTAATCGGCAAGCGCCAATCTTTTCCAAAAGCCCGAGGAGAAATGCGAGGACCGGGAGGGGCCTGGCGCCTTTTGTATTCCGAACTATCAATCATGGCCACCACTTTTTTAACTACCTCTGCGTCAAACCCCAAAGCAGTGATCTGCTTTACACTTTTGTTTTCCTCTACATAAGCTTTCATAATAGGATCTAAAATTTCATAAGGAGGAAGAGTATCTTGGTCTTTCTGGTCAGGTTTAAGCTCGGCTGTGGGAGGGCGCTTAATGATGGACTCGGGAATAACAGGATTTTTTTGATTTCTCCAATTTGCTAAACGATAAACCAGGGTTTTGGGAACATCTTTTAGCACATTAAAGCCCCCCGCCATGTCCCCATAGAGAGTACAATAACCGGTTGAGGTCTCCGATTTGTTTCCCGTAGTTAAAACCAGCCAGCCAAATTTATTCGAGAAAGCCATAAGGAGAAGTCCTCGCAGGCGAGCTTGAAGGTTTTCCTCGGTAATATCTGGCGGCTTTCCCTCAAAATGGGGTTTTAAAAGAGAAAGACAAAAAGAAAATAGCTCATTAATCGAAATTACTCTCAGGTCAATTCCTAAATTTTCACACAACTTTTTGGCATCTTCAAAACTTTGTTCCGAAGAATAAGCCGAAGGCATAAACAAAGCATGGACTCGCTCTTTTCCCAAAGCATCCGCGGCAATAGTTAGGGTCAAGGCAGAGTCAATTCCCCCAGAAACTCCCACCACTACCTCTTTAAAATTATTTTTTTCAACATAATCTTTTACCCCTAAAAGAAGCGCCTGATAAATTTCCGAAAGTTCATCTAACCAGGCATTAACTGCTCCTCCCCTTTTTAAATCAAACACCAAAAGTTCTTCCTGAAATTGCTTAGCCGAAGCCATTAACTTTCCTTGAGGGTTGAAAACCATACTTCCCCCATCAAAAATTAGCTCATCCTGCCCCCCTACCATATTGACATAAGCTATATAAGCCTTTGTTTGTCGAGCTCGGCCCTTAAGCATTTTTTCCCTTTCAAAAATTCTTCCCCGATAGTAAGGAGAGGCATTGATATTTAATAACAATTTTGCTCCTTTTCTTACTTCATCTAAATAAGGACCTCTTTCCACCCAAATATCTTCACATATGCCCAGGCCGATTTTTATTCCCTGATAATTCACCACCGACACTTTCTTCCCTTCCGCAAAATACCTTTTTTCATCAAAAACGGCATAATTGGGTAAATGCATTTTGTGATAAATTTCTTTAATTTTTCGGTCAACCACAAAGGCCCCGGCATTATACAATATCTTGCCTTTCCGATTTACAAAGCCAAGATAAACTGCCAGCCCCGCGCAGTGCTTTATAATTTCCTTAAGTCCCAAAAGGTTATCGTTTACAAACTGGGGTTTTAAAACGAGATCTTCGGGAGGATAACCAGTGATTACTAACTCCGGAAACACCAAAAGCTCAACTCCTAAGCTTTTGGCCTTTGCTAGCTGTTCTAAAATCTTTCGAACATTTCCTTTTATGTCCCCAACCGTGGGATTAATTTGTGCTAAAGCAATTTTCATCTTTAGTGATCATTATCATATACGATTTTAGTGGCGGGGTCAATAAAACTACATAATCCTTATTTTACACAGATTTTATCACGGATAATGATTTTCGCAAGATTTCGCAGATGTTTTTTAATCGCAGGTATTTCGCGGATTGGCACAGATTTCACTGATTGATTTAACATTTGCCGCGTAGTATCCGCATCAACGAATGATCCGTGATCCATCCGGGAATAACAACCTATTAGCGAAATCCTGTGAAAATCACTATCCAGTGATAGATCCGTGACAAAATAAGAAATAGCAATTTTATTGCCAGAGTTAACAAAAAATAAATTTCTCAAAATAACGCTAAAAACTAAAAATTAAGAAGAAGAATTGATACAAAAGTGGCGAAATTTCGTCTAGCCAGCGATTTTTTCCAAAAGCTTGCAAACATGTTCATAGGCTTGTTTTTCTAGATCCTGATACATCTTTAGTCGAGAAGATAGTTCTTCAAAGTCCACCTCATGCCCGTCAAATTCTGGGCCGTCCACACAGGCAAATTTGGTTTTTCCTCCCACCACCACCCGACAAACTCCACACATTCCGGTAGCATCAAGCATAATGGGATTTAGCGAAACTATGGTTTTAATCCCATAAGGCTTTGTCACCTGGCAGCAAACTTTCATCATAGGAACCGGCCCAACCGCTACTACCAAATCAATTTTCTTTCCTGAAGCAATTAAATCTTTTAATTCATCCGAAACAAATCCCTTGCGGCCACAAGAACCATCATCGGTAGTAATCAACAATCGATCACTGATGGCTTGCAGCGCTTCCTGATAAATCAAGAGGCTGCGATTTCGGGCACCAATAATGGTGATTACTTCGTTGCCGGCTGCTTTCAGAGCTTTAACCATAGGATAAATTTCTGCAATGCCCACCCCGCCGCCAATTACTACTACGGTACCAAATTTTTCAATATGAGAAGGAACCCCCAAAGGCCCCAAAAGATGAGCAATTTCTTCTCCCTCTTTCAAAGAATCTAAAAGCTTTGTCGTTGCCCCAATAACTTGAAAAATAATGGTAATCGTTCCTCTTTGAGGATCACTATCGGCAATGGTTAAAGGGACTCGCTCGGCATTTTCAATAGGTACCACTACTACAAACTGCCCGGGCTTAGCCGCATGGGCAATGGAAGGGTTTTCTACCACTATGCGGCAAATGTTTTCACTAAGTTTTTCCTTTTTAACTATGCGATTCATGCTACGCTCTTAATCAGCCAAATTAAATTCATAAACCGCGATCAGAAACATCACAAAGGCAAACCCTAAAATCACGCTCAAAGAAAAGAAGACATTAAAAGCTGAAACCCCCAACATAACTCTACGAGTCAAGTCCACCCCATAGGTCAAAGGATCAACTCTCGTAAGAACCGTTAGCCACCCGGGAAGGCGATCCAAAGGAAAAAGCGCTCCCGACAAAAAGAAAATGGGCATAATCAAGAAGTTAACAATCATTTGAAACCCTTCCATCTCTTTCATCCGCGCGGCAATCACAATTCCCAAGCCGTTCATGGCAAAGGCAATTAAAAACATAGCCGCCACACTCTTGAGCACCTTTAGAAGCGAAAGCTTTACCCCGACTAAGGGCGCCAAAGCTAGCATCAAACAACCCTGAAGCACCGCCACGGTTGACCCCCCAAAGGCCTTTCCTACCACAATCGAAAAACGAGAGACGGGAGCTACCAAAACCTCTTTTAAAAAGCCAAACTCCCGGTCCCAGACAATGGACATGGCAGAAAAGACCGAAGTAAAAAGAACGGTCATAGAAATAATTCCAGGGAAAATAAATTCTGAAAACTTTATTCCCCCCGGACCAGCAAAAGAGGGAGAAAGAGCCGTCCCCAAGACAAAAAGAAATAAAATAGGCTGTCCCAGCGAAGCCACAATCCGCGGTTTATCGTAAAAGTAGCGCTTAAGATCGCGCAGCCAAAGGATATAAATTGCCCAAAGTTCTCCCATCATGGCCTTCTCATCCATTGTACCCAAGCTGATTCTGCTGCTTGAGGACGGATCTCCCGACCCGTAAGCTTCAGGAAAACCCCCTCTAGGGTTTGTTCTTTATATTTTTCCTTTAATCTGGCAGGAGAATCAAGATCAACTATTTTTCCGTGATCAATAATGGCGATGCGGTCACAGACTTCAGCTTCCTGCATGTAGTGGGTAGTCATAAAAATAGAAAGTCCGCTTTCCTGGCGCATTTTCAAAACATAATCCCAAATGTGAGCCCGGGTTTGGGGGTCAAGCCCCAAAGTTGGCTCATCCAGAAAAAGAAGCTTCGGGCAGTGAAGTAATCCCCGGGCAATCTCTAATCGTCTTTTCATGCCCCCGGAAAATTTCCTTACATGATCCTTGCGACGGTCTATTAGCTCAACCAATTCTAAAACCTCTGGAATTCTTCTTTCAATGGTCTTATGGTCCATATTATAAAGATAGCCGTGAAATCTCAAGTTATCTTCTGCTGTCAGCCGATCATCTAAAGAAGGATCCTGAAAAATGATCCCGATTTCTTTTCTAACCGCGTTAGGATTTTTAACTACATCATAGCCAGAAACGACGGCTTTCCCTGAAGTGGGCTTCAGGAGGGTGCAAAGGATATTAATGGTCGTAGACTTCCCTGCCCCATTCGGACCCAGAAAACCAAAAACTTCCCCATGCTTTACTTCAAAAGAAACTGAATCTACAGCCGTTAAGCCGTTGAATTTCTTGGTTAGACCTTCAACTTTGACAATCAAGTCAGTGGAAGTGCTCATTTTTTTCCCCTTTTTCCGGCTCTATTTGGCAAATCAATCCTTGCGGACAAGAAAGGCATTCGGTTTGAAAAGTCGCATGAGTAATATGATATTTCTCTTTTAGAAGCTTGTTTATTTCTTGTAAAATTTCCGAAGCACGATGGGCTTCACCATCTTTAATCACCAAGTGAGCAGAGATAGCATTTATGCCCGAAGTAATCGTCCATATATGAAGATCGTGAAGGTTTTCCACCCCCCTTACTTCTTTTATCGTCGCCGCTACTTCATCTAAGTTTATCCCCAAAGGCACCGCCTCTAAAAGAATATGGGCAGACTCATATACTAATTTAACTGCTCCCCTTAAAATCAAAGTGCCAATCATAATTCCCAAAATAGGATCGGCATAGTACCAACCCCAAAAATGAATAAGCACACCCCCCACAATCACCCCCACCGAAGATAACAAATCTGAAAGCACATGCAGAAAAGCCCCCCGAACATTTAAATTTTGTTGAGAACTTTTCGATAGAATCACGGCCGCTCCTAGATTGGCAAAGAGCCCGATGGTAGCAATTAAAAGCATCAAAGCACTCTGAATTTCTACTGGGTGTAGAAAACGAAAATAGGCTTGATAAAAAATATAAAAGGCAATAATGGTTAAAAAAGAACCGTTAAAAAGAGCGGAAAGAATTTCTAAACGATAAAAACCATAAGTCCTCTGCTTAGTTGCGGGAAGAGTAGCAAAAGTGGTAGCCAGTAATGCTAATAATAAAGCCATGGTATCAGTAAGCATATGGCCAGCATCTGAAACCAAGGCTAAACTTTTAGAGAAAATCCCTCCCACAAGCTCCAATAAAAAAACAGAGCCAATGATTAGCAAAGCGAGAATTAAACTTCTTTTAGTTTCCAAGGGTTTCCCTTTCTGGAACTAAAAAATAAAAAAGAAGCAAAGCCATTAAAGCCACTAAGAAACCATAGCCAAAAGCTATTTTAGGGCCATTAATCTTGCCAAAGATATCCCAGAACAGCCCGGCGATAGCCGAAGCCGGCAAAGTCACTATTCCCACCAGGGTATGATAAACACCGTAAGCGGTTCCTCTCACCTCGGGAAGGACCAAGTCCGAAACCATGGCCCGAGGAATAGTTTCAATTATGGCTACCGCTAAGCCGTAAACTACAAAAAGCAGCCATGCTTGCCAGGCAGAAGTAGCCAAAGCAAAGCCCAATTGCATCAAAGCAAAAATAGAAAAACCAACTACTAAAACTTTTTTTCTCCCAAAACGGTCAGAAAGCTGCCCTACCGGAAGGGAAAAGGTACTATAAGTAAGGTTATAAACCAAGTAAATAATGGGGATCGCAGCCACTATCACCCCTAAATCTGCCGCCCGCAAAAGAAAAAGCGCATAAGAAAAGTTGGCTAATTCAAAAAAACTCATTACCAGCAAAAACTGAATAAAGCCTCTAGAAAATGAGGACTTAGTGGGGGGATCAGGTTGAATCATTTCAGCTTTAGTAGATGGAGTTTCTTTCACAAAAAGAAGAAGCGTAAGGACCGAGAGCACCCCGGGAATCACTGAAATCCAAAAAACTGTTCGGTATTGCGTCAAAATCTCCATCTTAAAATAGCGAGAAAAAACAAAAAGTAATCCCGAAGCCAGCAAAGTTCCCACCACCGCTCCCGCCGTGTCCATGGCGCGGTGAAAGCCAAAAGAAGCTCCTCGTCCATTTACTTCAGAAGAATCTGCTAAAAGGGCATCTCGGGGAGCATCACGCAGGCCTTTTCCTACCCGATCCACAAAACGAACCGAAAGCACTTGCAGCCAATTGTTGGCTATAGCCACAAAGGGTTTTGCTAAAGTTGAGAGGGTATAACCAGCAAAAACAATAGGTTTTCTTCTATGCAATTTATCCGAAATCCAACCAGAGAAGGTTTTTAAGATACTAGCGGTAGCATCGGCCGTTCCCTCTACTAAGCCCACCAAACTTTTTCCTGCCCCTAAAGCAGTGAGGAAAAGAGGCAAAAGGACCATAATCATTTCGGAAGAAACATCGGTAAAAAAACTAGTAAAGCTTAAAGCAATGACGTTCTTTTTTATTTTAGCCATAGCTGCTACAATGATTATAACTTATCTTGACAAAAAAGTAAAATTTGTGGTAAAATAAAATAAAGGACTGGAATGCCGTCAAGCTGGACGATCCCCCTTAAGGTAAATCGGTCAGCGGGTCACGAGCGCTCCAGTCTATTTATTTATCGGAAGCTCCTGCCAAAAATTTCAATTTACTAACCAATTACCTTGTAAACGACATCATGCTCGCGCACGTGGTCTTTTACTTTGATTCCCACCTGGGCGCCCCGCTTGGCCTCGTTAACATTCTGATGCTCAATTTGCATCGACTCTACGGTCTGATTAAAATCCGTGGTATGTCCTTTTACATGAATATTGTCCCCTACTTTTAAGTCCCCATCGGTAAGATTAATAATTCCCACTCCCACTTTTGTAAAATAATGAGTAATTACTCCCACCTTTTTCTCTTCTGCCATTTTTTCACCCCCCCCGATCAATAGATTATATTTTGTTCTTTACATTTTAACGCATTTGACACAAAAGTCAACTTCTGATATTCTGATATTCTGGTACTATGATGCTTTGATATTTTGACCCCGGGGCGTAGCTTAGTTTGGTAGAGCGCGTGGTTTGGGACCACGAGGTCGTCGGTTCAAATCCGGCCGCCCCGATTCAATGCGGGAGTAGCTCAGTTGGTAGAGCACTGGCCTTCCAAGCCGGTGGTCGCGGGTTCGAATCCCGTCTCCCGCTTTTTGCCTTCGCCCTACGGGCTAAGGCGAACAACACTTCAACAAGGGCGAGCGCCTGTAGCTCAATGGATAGAGCATCGGATTTCTAATCCGACGGTTGGAGGTTCGAGTCCTCTCAGGCGCGGGCTTGTTTAGCAAAGGCGGGCGAGTGGCGGAATTGGCAGACGCGACGGACTTAGGATCCGTTGGGTAACCCCCGTGGAGGTTCAAATCCTCTCTCGCCCATATTAGAAATGTGCGCCAATAGCTCAATTGGTAGAGCAGCTGACTCTTAATCAGTTGGTTGGGGGTTCGAGTCCTCCTTGGCGCATTTTTTTATTCTCAAAATCAAAAGCAGAAAAGCAACCAGAAGGACAAAAAAGAGGGAAGTCAAAGCTCCCAACTTAAAGCTTAAAGGGGCATAAACAAATTTCACTTCGTGCTTTCCCGAAGGAACCTCTACCGCGCGAAAAAGATCGTTGGCCTTAATAATTCTTTTCTCCTTACCATCCACATATCCTTTCCAGCCAGGATAATAAGCATCGCTAAGAAAAAGCAAACCTGACTTCTTCAAATCTACGCTAATAACTACTTGATTTGCCTGATAATTAGTGATAACCACCTGACCTAGATTAAAATTGGGCTTACTTTCCTCATCAAGCAAATATGCTCGAGGCAAGACCTTTTTATTCTCATAAAGATAGAGATTTACCCCATACTTGTACATATGAAATAACAGCTTTAAATGAGGATAATTAAGCTTTTTAGTCGAAGCGATATATTTTACATTGTAAAGCGAAAGGTAATGAAAATTTTTACTTAAGTTGCTGCCCCACAGATGCTTGGGAATAAAATCGGCCAAGGTCTGAGGACGAATTGACTCGTAACCATAAAAATCAAAAAGATGATAAAGAACTGGCCAATTAGCGCAAAACCTTTCTTTAGCTGCATAAAGTGCTGCCCCATAATTTTCTCCATAGATCAAACGATTTTCCTTTTCTAAATCCTCGGTATAAAAAAAGCGGTAGGGCTCCTTATCTTTTAATAAAAAGGTATAACTCTCAGGAACTTTCCTATAAACCTCTAGCGGCGCGCCCAAGGTCACAGAAGTTCCATTGGCAAAGAGGTCCGCAATAGTCATAATTACTACGGCACCCAACAAAATCCCCTTTCTCAATTTTTCCCAAAAATAAAAAAGCAAAAACAAAGAAAAAAGAAGCAAAAAAACCGCCCAAAATAGAAGACTTTGCACATCAAACTGGATAATCGCCGCGAGACGATCAAAGAAAATCTGAGGCAAGTTTGGTGGATATTTAGAAACAAAAAGTTTAAGAATACTTGAAAAATTTATTTGCAAAGCAAAATATGATGCTAACAAGCCTAAAGAAAAAAGCAAAAGAAAAAAACTCACTCTTTTTAGCTTTGCCTCTCGGCGCTCTAATTCTTCTAAAAACTTATTCCACCCCAAAGCGCCAAGCAAAACCAAACAAAAGTTAGTCAGAAACAAAAATTTTACCGGATAGCGAATAAGTGCCATGCCAAAAAGAAGCTGATAGGCTATTCGGTAAAGCGGAAAATACCGACCGAAAGCAAAAAGAAGTGAGAGAAAGGCAACTCCTCCAAAAAACCAGGTTTTTTTCTCGGGCGCGCGGAAAGCAAAAAAAACAAAAAGCAAAGGTAAAATCCCAAAGTAAGGGGTAATTAACCAATCCTGAATGTTTTTTCCCAAGAGCGTTTCGGTATAACCACCCAACTGCGCTTGATTACCAAAAAAATAAGGAAAGATAAAGGTTAAAATTTCCCGAGGTGGAAAAGAGCGGGTGCTCACCACTTCATATTGGGTAAGAGTCACCCGATCAGAAAGGCGTGCCAGTTCTAAAAAGGGAAAAAGCTGGACAGAAATCATCCCCAAGGCAATAACCACCGCCAGCCCAAGCCACCCCACCCCCTGCAGGATCCCGCGCAGCGTAAGGTCTTGATTCATCAGGACCAGGTAGCCCACCATCATCAGAACCGTCCCGTAGAATATCGTGGGCTCTCCCCCTAAGAACATAAGGGCGAGGAAAACGCCGGTAAGCAGTACATTAGTAAGCAGTAGGCAGTAGGCAGGAGGCAGTACTCCCCTCTGCCTCTGGGAGAGGGGACGGGGGTGAGGGTTTACCACCTTGTCCCAAAATAACAAAACCAAAGGCAGCCAAATAACCGAAGAAAGTGAAGTGTTCATGTTGGAAACGGAAAGAAGATAACCAGAGAAAGCAAAAATCAATCCTCCGAAGAAACAAGCAAACCAACGGAATCGATAGTGGCGAAGTAGCGCATACATAAAACATGCAGCTAAAAAATAATGAAGAATAATATAATAATTAAATGCAAAATTAAAAGGCAAAAAATAATAAATAGCCGTTAAGGGATAAAAGAAATTTACCTGTAAGCTTCCCAAAAGAGGAAACCCACAAAAAATGTAGGGATTCCAAAGAGGTAAAATCCCAGATTTTACTTGCTCAACCATCAAGTGTCTTAAGGGATAAAAATAGCGCGAGAGGTCTTTAAAGGCTAAGATTTCTTGTCCCGTTAAAAAACGAAAAAAGAAAAGTAAAACCAAAAGGAAATAGACCAAAATTGCTAGGAAATCTTTTTTTCTTAAGTTAGGGAAGTAAAACATAACGTGCTCTTTGGGTACGAGGATTCTTTTTTACCGCCACTTTAATTCGATAGGCCTTCCAAATATTTTCTGGAGTAACTACTTCCGCCGGCTTGCCTTCAGCAATTAATTCGCCATTTTTAATAAGAACCAAGCGCGAGCAAAAACGAGACGCCAAATTAAGGTCATGAAAAGTAGCCACGATCGAGCGATGATTGCGCAATTTCCGCAACAGACGGCAAATCTTAACTTGATAGCGAATATCTAAGTGAGAAGTAGGCTCATCTAATAATAAGAGCTTTGGCTCCTGAGCCAAGGCCCGGGCAATGGCGACCCTTTGGAATTCACCGCCCGAAAGCTCAGTCAAGGGACGAATGGTTAAATTTTCGATTTTTAACTCCTCAATTGCCCATTTAACTGCCTGGTAATCTTCCGGCCTCTCAAAAGCAAATCTTTCAAGGTACGGGGTTCGCCCTAACATTACTAAATCTTCTACGGTAAACCCTTCCACGGGCTCCATTAGTTGGGGAACGAAAGCAACCCGACGAGCTATCTCTCTGCGATCAAGGTGCTGAAGGTGATGCTGGCTGAGGTAAACGGCCCCACGAAAAATTTTCACCAACCCCACGGCTGCTTTAAGAAGAGTGGTTTTCCCCGCTCCATTGGGCCCCACAACTCCCACAAAATCTCCCTCCTCCACCGTAAAAGACAAACCCTTAATCACCGGTTTTTGGACCTCGTATCCACAAACTAAATCCTCAACTTTTAAAATGCTCATTTCTCCACCGTTCTCTTTTTTCTTAACAAGTAAAGAAAGAAAGGAGCCCCTACTAAAGCCATTACTATTCCAATGGGAATTTCCATCGGAGCCAAGACCACTCGAGCCACAGCATCTGCTGCCACCATAAGAATCATTCCCGAAAGCCCAGCCAAGGGAAGAAGAAAACGATGATTGGGCCCAACCACTAACCTAACCCAATGAGGAATAATCAGGCCTACAAAACCAATTAAGCCCGAAACAGAAACCGCAGCTGCGGTCATAAGCGATGCTAACCCCACCAAAATTAGTTTTACTTTTTCTACCTCTACTCCTAAGGTTGTGGCCAATTCTTCTCCCAGCAGTAAGGCATTGAGTTCTTTTGAGAAAAAATAAGTAATCACTACGCCAAACAGTGCATAAGGAATAAGAGCTAAGACATTACTCCAGTTGGCATAGGAAAGGCTTCCCAACAACCAAAAGTAAATAAGCTGAAGATTTCCTTTGAGCATGATAATTAAAGAAATAATTGCCGAACAAAAAGCCGACAGGGCTACCCCAGCCAAAATCAGAGTTTCCGGCGAAGTTCTTCCTGACACTTGCGCCAACTTATAAACCACAAGCACGGCCGCTAGCGCAAAAAGAAAGGCAAAAAGGGGAATAGAATTAATCCCTAAGAATCCCAGCTGAAACCCAAAAATTAACGAGAGGGTAGCCCCCACCCCTGCCCCCGCTGAAATTCCAAGAATATAAGGATCTGCCAAAGGATTCCTCAAAACTCCTTGAAGAATTACCCCGGAAACCGAAAGTAAAAGCCCTATTAAAGCCGCTAAAATCACGCGGGGAAGTCGTATCTGCCAAAAAATTTGACTTTGAAAAATTTCAGAAAAAGAAAGATGAACCGGCCCAAGAAAGAGAGAAAAAGTCGCAACTACCAAAAAAATAATCGCTAATAATACAAAGGCCCACCCAGCTTTCTTTTTATTAATGGTTCTTGCCATCTATTAGAGTTTATTTTACTTGGTTGTAATAAAATTTGCAATTTTTTCTAGGGCTTCCACTACCCTAGGGCCAGGTCGAGAAAGAAGATCAGCTTCGATAAACAAAACTTTTTTTCGTTTAACTGCTTCTAACTTTTGAAAACGAGTTTCATTTAATTCCTCTTCCTTTATTACTCCCTGAGGAATAATGAGGTAATCGGGGTTTTCTTTCCACAGCTCCTCTAAACTATATTGAGGATAAGAAGCCACCATTTTAACCACGTTTTCCGCTCCGGCACGCTTTATAAGATCATCAAGATAAGTTCCCCTTCCTGCTACCACCAGAGGATGGTTCCCCAAAACTATCAGTACTCTAGGCTTCTTTAGAAAAATTCTAAAAAAAGGAGGCGGAGAAGGAAGGGCCTTTATTCTTCTTTGCATTTCTTGTACTACCTTAGCGGCCTCCTTCTCTTTCCCTGTAATTTTACCTAATTCCAAAATAGCATTCATAACTTCTTCTACGGTATGAGGATTAATAGTGTAAACCGGAAGCCCCCAATCTCTTAACTTTTTAATCTCAAGCTTCTGCGCATCTTCCAGTAGCACCACTAAATCTGGCCTAAGAGAAACAACCTTTTCTAAGTTAAGGAAAAAACCTCCTACCTTTTCCTTTTTAAGCGCCTCTGGCGGATAGTTACAATTAACAGTAACTCCTACAATGCGGTCCCCTAGTCCTAAGGCAAAAAGCATTTCCGTTATCGAAGGAATCCCTGAAATGATGCGCTGTGGATATTTCTCTTGAGCAAAGCTCTCCGGACAAATAACCAATAACCTAAATACAAGGAAAATAACCAATAACCAAGATACAATACCCAAATAATAACCAATAACCAATAACCAATAACCAATTTTGGAATTTGGTGATTGAAATTTGGAAATTGTTTGGAAATTGGAATTTGGTAATTGGTTATTCAATGCCCAAACTCTTAAGCACTTCTCGCGAGGCCGTAACACGTCTGACTTTTAATTCTCCCTCAGGCGGACTTACAATCCCTGCTGCTTCCATTTCATCCATAAGCCGCGCCGCTCGATTGTAACCAATCCTAAATTTTCTCTGAATATAAGAAGTCGAGGCCTGGCCGCTTTCAATAATGAGCTTAGCCACCTCCCCAAACAAACTGTCTCGTCCCGCTTGTTCTTCCCCTTCCCCAACCCCTACCTCCTCCACCTTAATGCTCGCAATATCTTCTAGATATTCTGGTTCGGCCTGGTCCTTAATAAATTTAATGATGCGCTCCGTTTCTCGGTCAGTTACAAAAGAACCTTGAACCCGAATGGGTTTCATGGCTCCAATTGGATTATAAAGCATATCTCCTCGCCCTAAAAGTTTTTCCGCTCCTGCCATATCCAAAATTACCCGCGAGTCAACCTGGGTTGCCACAGCAAAGGCAATGCGCGAAGGGATATTGGCTTTAATTAAGCCAGTGATAATGTCCACGGAAGGCCGCTGAGTGGCAATTACCAGGTGAATTCCAGTAGCGCGAGCCATTTGCGCGATCCGACAAATAGTAGTTTCAACCTCAGTCGCCGCAACCATCATTAAATCCGCAAGCTCGTCCACAATCACTACCATGTAAGGAAGCGCTTCTTCTTTCACCTTATGGTTATAGGCCTGAATGTTTCTTACTCCCGCGTCATGAAAAAGACGGTAGCGCCGCTCCATTTCCTTGATGACCCCATCCTTTAACATCCGCGAGGCCTTTCGAGGATCAGTTACTACCGGAGCAACTAAGTGCGCAATCCCTTCATAAACCGAGAGTTCTACCATCTTAGGATCAATCATCATAAATTTCACTTCGTCCGGCCTAGCCCGGAGCAAAATACTAGTAATCAAAGAATTAATGCATACGCTTTTTCCCGAACCGGTCGTTCCGGCAATAAGAAGGTGAGGCATACGGGTTAGGTCGCCAAAAACTGGATTTCCCGATAAATCTTTGCCAATGCCAAGATACAACTTTGAAGCATTATTCTGGAATTCAGCGGTGCGAACAATTTCTTTCAAACGTACCGGAATAACAGTAGCATTAGGCACTTCGATGCCTACCACTGATTTTCCAGGAACAGGAGCTTCGATTCTTACTCCCTGAGAAGCCAAGTTTAAGGCGATATCATCCGCCAAACTAGCAATTTTACTCACCTTAACTCCCGGGTCGGGCTGCAGCTCGTAACGAGTAACCGCCGGCCCCTGGTAAATTGCCACCACCCTAGCCCCCACCCCAAAATTAGTTAAAGCTTCTTCTAACAACCTCTTTCTTAATTCCGTGGTCTTACGCAAACTTTCTACCTTTTGTTTTTCTTGGGGAGAAGGATCTTCTAAAAGATCTAAAGGCGGAAGTTTATATTTGGCGTATTCCTTCTTCGAAGAAATTTTCCCCAACTTCTTTTCCTCTTCTTTTTCTTCCGGCTCAAACTTAGGAAAAGGAAATTCAACTGGAAGTTTGGGAGGAGGCGGCGGGGCAGGCACGACTTCTTTTTCTACTGGGGGTATTTCCTTCAATAAGGGCATCTGGGTAGCAATAGCGGTAGACTTGACTTCTTTTTTCTCAAGCGCTCCTTGCTTCTCCTCCGACACAGAGCGCTTGAAAAGCCCCAAGAAAAACAAAACTAAGCTTTGGAAGGTAACATTAAAAAACAAAAGAAATCCGATTAATCCAAGAGCCGAAAGAAAAAGATAAGAACCTACTTTTCCGATAGCTTTTTCCATAGCAAACCTAAGCGCAAAACCCACCGCTCCCCCCGCCCCTTGCACCAGAAGATATTTAGTTAGAGAAACAAAATAATTGGGGAAAGTAAACTGCGCGGCAGTGATAAAAACCAAAAACATAAGAAGCAAACCAAGTAGCCGCGTGGTTAATTCTTTAACTTCGTGACGAATCAAAAGAATGAAGCCGTAAAGGGCTACAAAAAGCGGCAAAAGATAGATCCCCACCCCCAAAATAGAACGCAGGGCTTGCTTTACCACAAAAAGCCCCACAAAACCTGTGGCGGAAGAAAGGTTAGAAATCAAGATAAAAAAAGCCAAAGTTATCAAAAGAATCCCTGCGATGTCTTGTTTAAACTTTGAAGGCACCTTGCTTTCCTTAGGTTGATTCTTGTTGTTATTGCGTGTTTTCGGGGGCATTTCCAAAATTAGTATACCACAAGACCTATCAAAGAAGAAGCCCCCGTTTTGCGCCATCAAAAATCTAACCCTACGCTGATATGTTGCGTCATCTAAAAACCTAACCCAATTTTTACGAAAAATTCATGTTCTCAAGGAATTGGGGACAAGGTAAAAGCATGGAAA
>Ga0078972_1003411_pt1 | contig 47833 bp, 55 predicted proteins | sample YelNatPaOPGAMG01_FD_67568 | JGI IMG/M metagenome (GOLD analysis project Ga0078972, IMG submission 67568) | Hot spring thermophilic microbial communities from Obsidian Pool, Yellowstone National Park, USA - OP-RAMG-01 (SPADES assembly) (version 2) | ecosystem: Environmental > Aquatic > Thermal... | reverse complement strand
TCACAAATAACCTTATTAACATTGCTGGAAACAGCACAAATTGCTGTGACAAATAAGAATATTAGAGCAAATGATGTAGCCTTACTTTTTTTCATAATGGTAGCCAACATTAAATTTTACATTTATCCAAATGATTTACATATTATAGTCTTCTGACGTCATTCCAGTGACAGACTTTATCTTAATATAAATGACGCGCTAACGGCGAATTGCAGGTGAATATAAAGGCTGGCCACAATTATGTTTTATTATTTCACGAGCTTCATTGGTTTTCCGCAGCAAACCAGCGTTCCCTTTCCAGCCTCGACAACTTTTACTTTGTTTCCGCATACTTCACAAAGGTAAATTTCTCCAACCTTAGTCAATTTTCCACCTCCCTTTTTAGCTGACCTAAAACTATTTAGTAAAGCCCAACCTATTATAAGTACTGCAAAAATGTTGGTGCTTTTATGGGCACAACGGATGAAACACGCATAATAGAAGAGAGAAGAAAACAAATGATTGAGCAAATGGAGAAACTTAAAAGCAGAATGGAGAAGGTTGAACATAAAATTGCCATCATAAGCGGAAAAGGCGGCGTAGGAAAAAGCACAGTCACAGTAAATTTGGCTGTAGCCTTCGCTGTTCACGGACACGCCAACCGCGTCGGCATATTAGACGCAGACATTCATGGACCAAGTGTGCCAAAGATTTTGGGCTTAACTGGACAAAGATTGCAAGCTGGTCCGCCGGGGATTTTCCCAGTTCTGGGTTCTTTAGGCATAAAGGTTGTTTCCATGGATTTTCTTTTGCCAGACGAAAACGCTCCTGTTATTTGGCGCGGACCCTTAAAAATGACGGCGATACGCCAGTTCCTATCAGATATCTTATGGGGCGAACTTGACTTGTTGCTTATTGATTTGCCTCCTGGAACAGGCGACGAGCCACTAAGTGTTGCGCAGCTTTTGCCAGAACTGGATGGCGTGATCATCGTGACCATTCCATCCGAAGTTTCACAGATAGTCGTTAAGAAGGCTGTTACTTTTGCGAGGCGACTCGGAATGCCAATCATCGGCATAATTGAAAACATGAGTGGATTTGTCTGCCCAAACTGCGGCGCGAAAGTTGACATTTTCCAGTCTGGCGGCGGAATGAAAATAGCTGAGGAGTTATCCATACAATTCCTTGGGAGTATACCAATAGACCAGAAAATCAGCGAGGCATCTGACAAGGGAACGCCTTTCGTAGTTGAGTATGGAGACTCTCCAGCCTCAAAGGCTTTCATGGAAATCGTGAAGAAAGTTGAGGCTTTCTTAAAAAACAAAGAAAAAGCGCAGGGATAGATGCTTAAATGAGCATAAAAGGCAAAGGTGAAGTACGCTTTATAGGGGTTGTGGAAAAGGCTGGCGAGCAAGAAGCCCTCGTAAACATTTTTCCAGAGTTCTGCGCTGGACTAAAGGGAATAGAAGAGTTTTCGCATCTAATAATCTTGTACTGGATTCACCTACGCGATAATGAAGCAGAGAGGCGAACATTACTTGTTTTTCCAAGGAGACACGCGGTTAACATTGAAACTGGGGTTTTCGCATGCAGAAGCCCATCACGTCCAAACCCCATAGGCTTGTGCGTAGTTGAACTGGTTAAAGTTGAAGACTGCAAACTCATTGTAAAAGGCCTCGACGCAATTGAAGGCTCACCAATAATAGATATTAAGCCCTACATTTCAAGGGCAGATGCCGTTCCAAACGCACGTCCCCCAGAATGGACTTGGAAAGGCCCAAAAACCTAATAGGTTAACGTTTACCCTAACAGTCAAGCATATGCGCAAAGCTAAACTTCAGAGAAGCGACAAACCCATTGGGCTAGATATTATCAACATGGTGCGTGGTTTTGACACATATGCGACATTATCTAAAAATAGTTTTATTTTGTTGGTAGCCCGGGAGAGATTCGAACTCTCGTCGGCGGGTCCAAAGCCCGCTATGCTTGTCCGCTACACCACCGGGCTTTTGTATGCTGGCTTTACTGTTATTCAGCTTTTAAATAGTTCTTGATTAGTGTTTTCCTTTCTTTGCGTATTTCTGTTATTATGTTTCGTGCTTTTTCGGTTGTGTCGATTGCCTTTCGTTTGTCGATTTCGTTTATTTCTAGGAAGTCTATAATGCTCTTGTAGTTTTTTGGAGTTTTTTCTTCCAGGCGTTCTAGTGTGCGTATCAAAGTCGTGTAGTCTATTTTTGTTTTTTGAATTGTTGATTTGAACCATGCGTAGTTTTCAATAATTTCTAGGAGAATGTTTCGCAAATAGTTGTAGGCTTCGCTTGTTTTCTCTTGTTCGATTAGTGCAGTTGTTCGCAGTATTGTGCCTTGCAAGAATGCATTGTTCAAGTAGTAGCCAAGTTTTTTCTTAACTTTGAAGTGCATTGCCTCTAAGGCTTGCTGATTGTTTGTTATGTTGGCTTTTGCCTCCTCCCAAACCAGCTTAAAAAGTTTAAGTTTATCATTAACTTCCGCACTTTCTAATCCTTCTAGACCAGTAATTTCCAAGTATTCCTTAAACGTTTTTTGCATTCCAAGTTTCGCCGCTGCCTTTTCTAGCTTCTCCAGGAATCTGCTGTTTGAGAAGGGTTCTAGGGCTATTTCAAGCAATACCTTCAATATGTTTTGGGCAGCTACTGTTGCAAAGATGTAGGCGCTTTGATGGTCTTCTCTTGAAATGGCGGATGTTGCACGGCTTAGGTAGATGTCCGACTCTATAATGTGGGACTCTGCTCTAATGTCGACTCTTTCTGGCGAACAGTAAACTTTAGTCATCAAAATTTTCGTGTTTGTCAAGCTCCAATCTCTATCGTACAAGATTTGCATTTCATACAGTTTCTGGTCCAGTTCTGGAGGGATTGGACCGTTTAGCCAACTCTTGGGCACATAGTCAAAGTCTAGGAACAAGCCTCCAGCTTCTGTCCTTTCAACATACTCGTAGTTTGAGTTGCCTTTTTCAAGAATAAGGAGGTCCACATCACTTGAGGATGCTGCTTCATTTCTGCTCCAGCTTCCAAACAATCCGACGCCATAAACGTTTTCTGTTGTGCGCAACTCGCCTACTATTTTCTCTAGGGTTCTTCTGATTTTCTCTGGAAGCTTTATCATGGTTGACATTTAACGCTCATAAATTATTATTGCTTTTTATTATTCAAAATTTGTGGAGTTAATACTTCAAATAAAACCGCAAAATTTATATATTAAAACATTTCATTTAATTAGGCTCACCGGGGCCGGATGCGCTCTTTCTCCGATAAAAGATGAGGGATATGGGAAGGTAACGGTTCTCGAAAAACATATAATGGGTGGGTGAAAGTTGAGCAATAAGGAAAGCGGGTCTCGTCAAAGGTTAATCGACAAATGTCCAGAATGTGGCAGTGTAAACCTTGTTCACGATTACGACACTGGAGAAACCGTATGCGGAGACTGTGGACTTGTCCTCTACGAACAAATGATGGATAAGGGACCAGAGTGGCGCGCTTTCACGCAAGAGGAGAAAGCCTCAAGAAGCCGCGTTGGAGTGCCAACATCCTACTCCGTCCATGACAAGGGCTTGTCAACAGCCATAAGCCAAGTTGACAGAGACGCTTTTGGAAGGAAACTTCCACTCTCAACGCGCTTGCAAATGTGGCGCTTGAGAAAGTGGCAGATACGCTCAAGAGTGCACTCCTCAATAGACAGAAACCTCGCTCAAGCCATGGCTGAGCTTGACCGCTTATCAGACAAAGTGTATATTCCACCGCCAATCAAAGAGAAAGCTGCGGTCATCTACCGCAAAGCTTTAGATAAGGGGCTTGTGCGTGGAAGATCAATTGCTGCCATTGCTGCCGCGGCGCTTTATGCAGCGTGCCGTGGAAGCGGAACTCCGAGGACGCTGCGCGAAATTGCAGAAGCAAGCTTGGTTGACAAGAAGGATGTTGCACGTTGTTATAGGCTGTTGCTCAGAGAATTGTCAGTTCAGATGCCCATAGCCGATCCACTAACGTATGTCTCAAAGATTGCGGAGAGAACTGGAATTTCTGGTAAGACGCAGGGTATCGCCATACAAATACTAAGAGAAGCAAGAGATAAACGGGCTGCTGCAGGAAAAGACCCAATGGGTTTGGCTGCAGCTGCGCTTTACATTGCATGTTTGCAAAATAACGAAAAGAAAACACAGAAGGACATTGCGGAAGCGGCTGGTGTCACAGAAGTCACAGTGCGCAATCGCTACAAGACGCTGAAGAAGCAGTTAAACCTTGAACTTCCAGATTAAAGTTCGGCTTTCAGCCTTCCTCTTTTTCAAGCTCCATAACTATTGGACCTTTGTATCCGCAGTTTTCACAAACATATTTCTTGGGTGTCAACCAGTAGTCTAAACTGCTTGATAGGCGTATGTTTGGGCTTCCGCATCTTGGACAATATATTTTTGATGGGCCTCTACGTTTCAGCGACCCAAGTACTTCTTTTAGGTTTTGTATTAGTTTCATTTTGGGCTTCGTCCTTTGTGGTTTGGTTTATTGCACTTCTATGTTTTCTTCTGGGTATCCAAGCTTTATAAGATATTGGCGGACTTTTTCACGGTGGTCTCCTTGAAGCATTATTTGACCATTTTTCGCTGTTCCGCCGCATGCACAGAAACTTTTTAGTTTTTGGGCTATGTCCGCTAGTCTAGTGTTTTTGTCGTCGTTTATGCCGTCGACTATTGTTGTTGGTTTGCCAAACTTTCTTGTTTCAAGCCTTATGCGGATTCTCTGTTGTTCCTTCTCTATTTCGCCGCAAACACACAAATCCTTTGGAAGCCCGCATGTTGGACAGATTTCAGCCATGACGCTCAAACTTACAATTAACATGGCAGTATATAAGATTTTCAAATTCAAAATTCATAATCACGTTTAAAATAGCATTACTGCTTAGTAATGGTAAAGCTTTAATGAAATTACGCTTAACTAGCGTCTATGAAAGTGTTAATTGTTGGCTGCGGAAACATTGGTGCCGTTGCAGCTCAAGACCTCGCCAAAAGCATGCCCTCCTCAAGAATTGTTTTAGCCGATAAAGATGAAGGAAAGGCTAAAATGGTTGCTCAGAAAATGCAAAATGAAAACGTTTCCTACATGCGGTTAGAAGTGTCAAACAGCGAAAAGCTTGTCAGCTCACTTAAAGGCTTCGATACAATCTTGGGCTTTTTGCCTGGAAATCTCGGCTTCAGCTTGGTTGAAGCGTGCATCAAAGCGAAGAAAAACCTTGTCGACGTTTCATATATGCCCCAAAATCCCTTGACTTTGAACGATGAGGCAGTTAAATCAGACGTAACCGTTATTCCAGAATGTGGACTTGCTCCAGGAATAAGTAACACCCTTGTTGGACATGCCGCCAGCAAACTTGACAGAGTGCAGAAAATCCACATATTGGTTGGAGGCATTCCAGAAAAGCCAGTACCTCCTTTAGGCTATGTTGTGACTTGGTCTCCTGAAAACTTGATTGACGAGTACAAGCGAAAAGCCCGCATAGTTGTTAATGGAAAAGTTGTTGATGTCGAAGCTTTAAGCGGAATTGAAGAGGTGGATTTTCCAGGACTTGGTAGGCTTGAGGCTTTTTACACTGATGGCCTTCGGACATTGCTTAGCACTTTTAGCGGTGTTAATGAGATGTGGGAGAAAACCCTTAGGTATAAGGGGCATGCTGAGAAAGCGCGTTTTCTTAGGGATTTGGGGTTTTTCGAAGATGAGGAGTTGGATGTCGACGGCGTTAAAGTATCGCCGAAACGCTTCACGGCGAGGCTTCTCCAGAGGAGGCTTCGCATGCCAGGAGTTAAGGATGTTGTGGCGTTGAAGGTTGAAGTTTTTGGGTTAAGGGCTGGACGCAAGGCTGGATACGTTTATCGTTTACTAGACTTTTATGACGCAAAAACCGATACAACAGCCATGGCTAGAACAACCGCTTATCCAGCGTCAATTGCTGCGCAGATGCTTCTCAAAAAAGACATAAGTATTAAGGGGGTTGTTCCCCCAGAAAAGCTTGGCGTTGACGACGACTTTTTCCGCAAGTTCCTAATTGAGTTGGAGAGGCGTGGAGTAAAAATCGTTGAGGAAGAGGTAACAGTTTAAAGCATCCGCTGCGAATTGCTTTATAAATGGCAGGATGCGCATGGAGGATATAAAACACGGTTAAACGTGAATTTGACTTTGTAAGCACTTCTGACATGAGTATGCTCACAGACCTTTACGAGTTGACAATGTGCGCAAGCTACTTTGACAATAAAAGAAACGAGTTTGCAACCTTCGACTTGTTTATAAGGCGACTTCCGCCAAACAGGTCCTACTTTGTTTTTGCTGGTTTGGAGCAAGCCTTGCTTTATCTTGAGAAGATGCGTTTCACAGAGGAGCATTTGGAATATCTCCGTAAGCAAGGCTTTAAGGAGGACTTTCTTGATTATCTTGGAAAATTTAGGTTTAGTGGCGAGGTTTGGGCAGTTCCAGAAGGCACAATAGTTTTCCCAAACGAGCCATTGCTTAGGGTTACAGCCCCAATAATTGAGGCTCAAATTGTCGAGTCTTTCCTATTAAACACCGTTAACTTGCAAACAACAATTGCCACAAAAGCGTCGAGGGTTGTGTGTGCCGCAAAGGGTAAACCCGTAATCGAGTTTGGTTTAAGACGGACACATGGCACAGACGCTGGAATGAAGGCGGCTAGGTGCAGCTACATCGCTGGATGCAGCGGAACATCCAACGTGCTTGCTGGATTACGTTATGGCATACCAATTTTTGGAACCATGGCACATTCCTTCATACTCTTTTTTGACCGTGAAATTGATGCTTTCCGCGCGTTTGCCAGAACCTTTCCAAAAACATCAACTTTCCTAATAGACACTTTCGACGATGTTAAGGGCGCGGAAAAAGCGGCAATGGTCGCTAAGGAAATGGAGAAACATGGTTTTAGGCTAAACAGCGTGAGAATCGACAGCGGAGACCTTGTTGAAATAAGCAAAAAGGTTAGGGCGATACTCGACAAGAATGGGTTGAGTTATGTTAAAATTTTCGCAAGCGGAGACCTAGACGAATACAAAGTTGAGGAACTGCTGCAGAAAGACGCAAAAATAGACGCTTTTGGCGTTGGAACAAGAATGAGCACCTCCGAAGATAGACCGTACGTGGACGTTATTTACAAACTCTGCGAGCATATGGATAAAAGCGGAAAGATGATTCCAGCCATGAAGCTGAGTAAGGGTAAGCTTACCCTTCCAGGAAGGAAGCAAGTTTTCAGAGTTAAAGATGAGAATTGCATGTTCATGAAGGATATTATCGCCTTATGTGACGAGGAGGTTAAAGGCGAACCGTTACTCGTAAAGGTTATGGATAAGGGCAAAATAGTTTACGATTTGCCGACACTTGACGCCATTAGAAACAGAGCCTTAGAAAACCTTTCCAAACTTCCAGAGAAGTACAAGAAACTTGAGGATGCACCCCAATATCCAGTTGAGTTAAGTCCGAAACTAAAAAGGCTAATAGACGAGTTGACTGCTAAGCTGCAGAAGAAAGAGGTTGAGGGTTCAAGTTCATTCTAACCCAAAGCGGACGCGAGTAGGTTTATGAACCCAACTTCTATTGCAGCGGCGACCAAAAATATGGAATAGATGAAGACTAGGTCTTTTGTTGACATTGTTCTGCTTAATGTTTTGCTTATTGTTAGGTAAATGCCATAACCCTCCAAAATCCCAATTGGAGCGCTTATCAATAGAATCTGCGGCAAGTACGCAATGTCTATTTCGCCGTAGGTTAATCTGCCCACGCGTAGAATGCTTAGAAAAAGCACGACAACGGTGAATACTGCGGCGAAAATTCGCGGATGCTGAAGTAGAATGTCCGCATATTTTTCTCTTTTAAAGAAATTGAGCAGAACCAAATTGACGTAGAAGGTCATACCAAGCAGAATAAGCGAAATTGCAAGGGTGTTATGCACAAAAAGCATTAACATGGCAAGAAGCTGGTTGCTGAAAAAGTTACTCACAATGCTGAAGAACATTATGTTCTCAAAATAGGCTATGGCAAGGAAAGCCACAAACACCAATCCCAGCAGAACCGTCTTCTTCTTTAAATCCAGATTAATGCCTCCTATGTGAGAAAAACTCGTAATGCCATTCTAATAATTGAAATTATCGGTTATGCTTTTTCACGCTTTATTTCGAATATGACTGTCCCGCCGCTCGTGTATGGTTTTCCAGGGTCTAGACATTGTAAGTAACCCTTGTCTTCCTCTTCTTTTGTTAACCCTAAATCTTTGAAGCTTATTCCTTTGCTTAATGGAATAACCATTGAAAACATCGCGCCCAAAGCGTGAACGCACAAATTGTCTGTTTTTTCTAAGACTATTTTTGGTTGTTTTATGACTATTTTGTCTCCAACATTAAAAACTGGACATTTTCCACGTATTTCATTAACCGTTATTATTAAGCGGTAATCCTCTTTTCGCATATCCTTTGCCCAACGGCATATATTCCTATGAAATTACAATTTTTCGTGTCCGCGAAATAGCAAACACTTAAAAGTTTTAATGAAAGGGATAATTGCATAACCGTGAAGGGTGCAAAGTGTAAATGCCGAACCGTCCAGCCATAGTTGCAGTTGGAAGAACAAAATTCGGGGAGCACTACGAGAAGGAGCCAGAAAAACTTATTGAAGAAGCCTGGCTTAGGGCTTCTGAAGATGCGGGTATAGAACGCAAAGACCTTGAAGCATGTTACTTATCCGACTACTTTTTGCCAATAACAAACAAGCTTGGACTCGAGGAGGGTTTCCTCTCAGAGCTTACCGAGCTCCATGTACCAATGGAAGTTACACGTTCATTTAGCTCAGCTTTATCGAATGCCTGTAACGCCATCCAAGCTGGAAGATACAACATTGTTTTGGTAGGTGGAATAGAGAAGATGACTGACCGCTGGGACAAGATTCGCGACGACTTGATGCTTCTAGAAGACCCTTGGAGCTATTATGCTGGATGCACGCCAGAGGCAAATCACGAGCTTATGCTTAGAGCCTACATCAGAAAGTATGGTGTTAAGGGCGAAGATTTGGAAAAGTTGGACATTGCTTTGGCGCAGGTTTCAGTGAAAAACCATTTGCATGCCACAAAAAACGAGTATGCCCAGTACCAGAGAAAAATAACCGTTGAACAAGTTTTAAATGCACGAAAAGAAGCGCGGAAACCTTTGGGGCTTTATGATTTTGCGCCAATTTCCGACGGCGCCTCAGCCCTAATTCTCACAAGTGATGATGTTGCCAAAAAGTTTACAGAAAAGCCAGTTCACGTTTTAGGCTTTGCTTCAGCAACCGACTACCTAACCTTTCCAGCGAGGCAAGACTTGACGCGTTTTACTGTCAGCGAGATTGCCATGAAAAACGCGCTTAAAAGGGCTGGAATAAACCTTTGGGAAATACAAGTTTTGGAAGTTTACGACCAATCAACGGTTATGGAGATGATTTCCCTTGAAGATTTGGGCTTCTGCAAGCGTGGAGGTGCTTGGAAAAGCATATACCAAAGCTGCCAAGACTATAGGGGCTACTACGAAATTGACGGTAGAAGACTTTTCGTGAATTTGAATGGCGGTTTGAAGGCTGATGGAAACCCGCTTGGCGCAACTGGAGGCGCGCAAATCTTCGAAGTCGTTAAGCAGTTGAAAGGCGAAGCTGGCGAACGCCAAGTCATGATTGATGGAACGCCAAAATATGGTTGTGTACTGGAGTTGGAGGGTTTTGGAACTAAGGGTTACGTTTACATTTTGGGAGGAACTAGCTCATGAGCAGTGAACCAATAGAGAGAAGAGTCTCTTATCTGGGCGATAGGTTGAAGGGCTGCCGCTGCCTTATATGCGGAAAAGAGTATTTCGAAATAAGAGATTATTGCGGTTCATGCGGCAGAAAAAGCTTCGGAAAAATGGCTAACATAGACCTTTTCTATGACAAGGGCGTTCTCGAAGTTTGTACACTTGTGAACGAACCCACAAACAAGTTCACAAAACTTGGCAGCTACGTTTACGGCATAGTTTCCTTCCACAACGGGAAGATTCGCGTTCCATGTAGGCTCACAGACCGCATGATAAGACAAGGCGAAGAAATAGATTTTTCAGCCTTTGAGGGACGCGAGGTTGTCCCACGGTTCAGGAGACGCTACTCAGTTGATAGAAGCGACATAATCCCAACAATTTCCTTAGCTTTCACGTTCGCGGACGAGTATTACCCACATCAAGAATATGCTGTTGTAAAGCCGAATAAAGAGTATGACGCGCCTGGGATAGTTGGCTATGGCGTTTACACTTCAAAGTTCAGAATAAAAGAGGGCAACATAACCCGTTCAGTTCCATTCGTCGACGAAGACGCCATAACGGCTGCTGTTGAAGCTGGAAAACTTGCGCTTATCCATTCTGGTGTTGACAGCGCGCTTGTGGGCAAAGTTTATGTGGGTTCAGAGTCAAACCCATACGCTGTTAAACCCATAGCCTCAAAAGTTGCCCAAGTCTTAAAACTGGGTGAGGAGGACGAGGGCGTCCAGGGCGTTGATGCTGTTGACACGGAATTCGCATGTAAGGCTGCCACAAGCATGTTTAAGGACGCCGCGTCGCTTGTCAACTATCCAAAAGCAAACATCCAATACTCAATGGTTATAGGAGCGGATAACTCTCAAGCAGCGCCGAGGGATTGCCCAGGCGGCGAATTAGACCTCTTCGTTGGTTTTGGCGGGTGCGCCTACATTTTCGGAAAAACAGACTTGATAGCAGAAATCGAAGGTTGGTATTCATGCACCTCAGACACGCCTGACTTCTGGCGTCGAGATGGCGAACCGTTCCCAATGCACGGTGGGCGGTTCACTGGAGACCCAGCCTACTTCAAGCACATAAGAAAAGCCGCAAAGAAGCTTATGGAGAGGCTAGGCTTAAAACCAAGCGACATAAACTATTTTGTTGCGCATCAGCCTAACGTTCAATTTCCGGTTCGCATAGCAAAAGAGCTTGGTTTCAAGGAAGAACAGTATCTGCCGTCGCTTCAAGTGGCAAACTTCGGAAACACCTATTCTGGGTCTTCACCAGTCGGCTTAGCAGCAGTCTTGGACATAGCCAAACCAGAAGAACGCATACTAATCGTAAGCTACGGCTCCGGAGCTGGAAGCGACGCTTACTCACTTATAACAACAAGCCAAATAATCGAAAAGCGGAACCGCCAAAAAATGCCAGTCGCCTACCAAGCCCAAAACCCCTTCCTAGAGTATGTGGATTACACAACTTATAGGCGGCTAAAACTTGGAATGTAGTAAACCATTAATAAAAAGGGAGAAAAAAGAGTAATGGCCGTGGAGAACAAAAAAGTGTTTGCATACAACATATTCAAAGTAGTATACGCTCCACAAAAGGCTTTCAAGGAAATCGCCCAAAACCCAAGATACATCGGACCAATACTCATAATGATACTTTTCATAGCTGGAAACACAGCTGTAATTTACACGCTGATGTCAAAAACATATTTTGAACAAACAATGCCATATGGTGATTCTGAAAAGAAGGATGAATGGACGGAAAACGCAACACTGTGGACGACGACTAAAATGCCAGAAATAGCTATTACAGAAAATGATGCAGATTACGTGAACAGCACATCAAGGATAATCCCCGTATACTTTACAATCTTTCATGGAAACAAAAGCATTCAATTCTCAATAAACGAAAGCGCAACAATATGGATGCAGTTGGACAACATAGGACCAATAGATTGTTCAGAATCTGGTTATAACAGCACATCGCTGCGGATAAAAAGTTTAAGTCCAAACGAGAACGCGACGAGCGCGACGATACGCCTATATTCCACAGAAACAGATTATTTCAGCTACGATTTCACTAGTAAACTCGATTTCACAAATGCTCAGTGGAACAATGTGACGCTTCCCCTTAGAACACAGGAGTGGCAAAGCAGCGGCAACGGCAACGCAAACTGGAGTAACATAAATGCTCTAAAACTGGAATTCACATGGAGTACACCGAAAAACATAACTTTGCTTGTTGATGGACTCTTTTTCCATGGAACCTTTAGTTCGCTATCGACGCATATTTCAGAATACCTATTCTCTTACTCAACAAGCGCTTTCATGCAGTTCACCATCAACTGGGTTGTATTGGGCGGTTTAATATATGTAATGTCAAAGGCATTCCGCGGCAGGACAGTGTGGAAAATTTCGCTGATCATGGCTGGGTTTGCCCTAATAACACTCTTCGTTCAATCGCTAATCTATCTTGCCATCTTCTCAAACTCGCCAACAATTTATTATAGGCTTGAGATGCTTGGAAAAGTTGCGGGTGAAAGCGAAAAAGCATATGACAACCTCGTGGCTGGCACGTGGATTTTTTCTGCAATTTATCAGTACGCCTCCATCGCCATATCAATATGGACTGTTGTCTTGTGTGCAATTGCCACGCGCGTTGCAAACGAGTTTTCATGGAGCAAAAGCGCCCTAATAGCCGTAGTAGCCTATTACGTAACCGCAATAGTCATGAATTTCCTTCTAGCATAACTGCATCCATGATTTTAATTCTGCTATTCGTATCTTAGGGCTACTACTGGCGGTATTTTTGAAGCTCTGTAGGCTGGGAGACCCCCTCCAGCTAATCCTATTAGTATGGTGAGCGTTAGCGTTTGAATTATTAGGTATGGTGTTATCAGTGGGCTTAATCTTAGGGTTAAGCCGCTTTCGCCTATGCCGCCTATTGTGAAACCGCTTGACGAGAGAATATGCGCGCCTATTATGCCAACCGATATTCCTGATACTCCGCCGACTAGGCTCATGACTATCGACTCCATCAGTATTAGTAGGAGGATTTGCCTGTTCGTGTAGCCTATGGCTTTCATGACTCCTATTTCCCTTGTGCGCTCCATAACAGAAGTTATCATTGTGGCTGCCACTCCAGCAACCGCCACGGCGAATGCTGAAAGCGAAGTTGAAAAGTTTATGAAGTTTATTGCGCCAGTAACGCTGGATATGGCCTCGGCGATTGAGCTGAAGGCTATTATTTGGGCTTTATCTTCATAATGTTGCCTTAAAGTTGAAACTATTAGCTTCACGTTAGACGGGTTATTTGCCAAAACAAGTATTCCAGACCATTTGTCCAAGCCTAACAATCTCTTGCCAGCTTCTAGACACATGAAAATTGTGGAGTCAGGGTCAACGATTAAAGCGCCACCATATTCTTTAAGGATTGCGCCTACGCGTACTCCTATTGTCTTTTTGCCCGTTATCCTTCCAGCTTCGATTTTTGGCACGGTTATAATTAAACCGTCTTCTAAGCCATAATATTTCGCGTTGTCTTTGTAGGCTATTTTTCGCCCTATTATCGCGTATGAACGTTCTGATGGAATTGCGCCTTCGTCGATTTCTAGGCTCCCTATGGCCTTAAAAAGAAGGCTATAATCAACTGCGAATATTGATACTTTAACGTCTTCTGTTCCCCTTTTCACCATTCCTTGCGTGTTGTAGAATGGTTCAGCCCTTTCAACAGCGTCAACCGTTCTAATATAGTTTATGTCCTCTTCGTCAAACCAGTAGTTTTCAGATGGAAAGATGGCGATGGCATTTTGTCCCAGAGAAGTAATCCTTTCTAGTATATAGCTTGAGTAACTTCCAACAACCGAACTCATCATAACAAGAACTAGTGGACCAATAGCAATACCTATTATGGTGAGGGCTGCTCTTGTTTTCCTCTCGCTTAAGGCTTTCAGCGACAACCTAACGAAGTCAATGAGCATTTAAGGCTTCACCAACGCTTTTTTAAGGGCTGCTGCCTTCAATTTTCGTTTTCTTCGCCATCCTATAAATTAGGACTGTTGCAACCGATAGAAAAACAAGCACTCCAGCAACGATAATCCATCTTTCAATTGGAAACTGTTCAGCTTGGGTTTGTGGAGCTGCTGGTGCTTCTTGCAACGTTACATTGATGCTTATTTGCTTCGTCTCCATCTTATTGAATACATCATAGTACTTCAAAGTTAAAACAGCAGAGCTCTCATACTTGTTTGCGTCCAGTCTGAAGGCTACTTCTGAGCCTGGGTCAATGTCGCCTATAAAGGATGACTCTGTGATTTCGCCAACTTTGAGTTCGGCTTCGACACGATAAGCTGATGAAGAACCATAATTAACGATTATTCCAGTTACTGTTGACGACGCGTTTGTGCCTGTTGCTCTGACATTTCGTAGTATGAGTTCTATGAAAGGCTCAACAACAACCACTATTGAATTGTTAAACATTTGAGAGTAGCCGCACGAATCTCTGTAAAAGATTGATATCATTAGGGGAACTGGACCATAAGTTACGGCGGAAATTCCACCAGTTTGTGAATAGAAGCCAAGTGGGTTATAGGCTAATGATAATGGGATTTCAAGACTTTCTTTTGGAAGTATCCTCTCAACGTAGTTCACAGTTGGCGAGGCTATTAGTATTGGCATTCCCTGGTAAGGCGAAACCACAACGTAAGCGTCATAGACTGGCGAACTGCCATAATTTACTAGCGTAAGCGAAGTGTTTACATAGCGGTTTCTTACGCTGATGCTTTCGTTCATAATTAAACCGATGTAACCAGCCTTGCCTAGTATGGCAACTGGAATTGTCAATTGGATTTCTCTGTTGCCGTTCCAAGCATCAATGTAAGAAAGTTGTCCATCAAACATGTGGTTTCCAACTTCCACATCTAAAAGGTTGAGGCTAAACATGAAAGTTAAGATGTCGCCTCGGCTGTAAACTTGCGCTGTGCTAGCTTGTTGGGCGCTTAAAAAGGCGTTTAGAATTTCCGCGAGGTTTTGCGTTTGCAGAGGCAGTTGCAACTGCACTGAAAGTGGCGCGCCATTAACGCTGCTTGAGTTGTCTGCTGAATTGTAGATACCATCTGGCAATTCAAGTTTAAGCAAAGCACCGTGAAGCCCATCAACGTAAACATTCCTAACCAGAATTATTAGGTGGGCGCCATAGGTGTTCGGTCCAACAGAACCCTCATACCACCGCGCATCCACAACCTCCAAAGCAAACGTATCATCATTAACACCGATTTGTATCGCGAACTCTTCGATACGTCTAACACCAGGTCCACCAGAAAGCAAAATGCAATCCACAATCAAGTCCGCATCATAATTTCCAGGAGATATGTCGCCGACTGAAACTGTAAATGACGCCGTGAACGTGGCTAGACTTCGCACTGGACCTTCAATGTACGCGGTTGCCTCGTCAAGTCCCTTTGAACTCACCCCATAAGGAAGTTTCAGTTTCAAGTTTACTCCACTTATTGAGAACGGGGCTCTGTTCGCCAATGTTACTTGGAATGTTGCGTTGCTTGTTCTTGGGAAAACGTTCACGTTGTTTTGCCATCCAGCACTAACAAGCGTCAAAATGCTCTCTGACGCTGGATAACTTTCAACAAGCATAGACGCTGTGAAGTTCCTAAACACGTTGATGTACGTTCCAAATTCAGTAAACTTGTAATTTACGTGTATTTCTACTGGAATGCTTAGTTCATCCGTGTTTACGTCAAAGTAGAGCACTGCCGTGCAAGAGCCTCCACTGGCAACAGCAACGGCAATTGCATCAGAATCCTTTATCGGCATAAGGCTTGCCGACGAAGCGTTTATGACAACGCCTTGAACGTCAAAACGTCCATTGTTGACAAGTCTAATTGTTAAAGGCACATACCTTGAAGTGGAGTATGCAGGCGCTGGGTCCGGATAACCCCAATAGGCCTCAACAAGAGCCAACTCAGACAGATAACTGTGCGCGCTTTCCACGTTTACTGGAAAGTTTACAGTTTGATTCATCAGAAAGGAGGAACCAGAAACTATTCGCAAGTAGGTTATGTCCAAAATGCCCGCCGCTAAACCTATTTCAATTCCTGAATCAACATCCAATGTTAAGTCAACATAGCTTGTTCCGCCCGGCGCCATCCCGTTAATGTATGTTCCCGAAATGGCTCTGACAAAAATTCCACTCGGAAGCATAGCGTTCACGGACATGGCGCTTATTGTGTCTGGAAGCTTGTTGATAAGGTGTATTCGCAACACGATGTTTCTTGCTGATGGAAGTAGCGGCGCTGGGGCGCCGTTGTAAAGCGTGTTGATATTTGCAACCATTATGGGTTCTTCGGGAGGCGGTTCCTCTACGCTAACAAAAGCTTCTATGAGTGTTGAGCTGCTGTAAGTTACTCCATCCTCTGTTCTTGCGCTACAATCGGCGCAGATGGTGATGTTGTATGTGCCAAGACCAGCGTTTACTGGGATGGTTACTCCAGTAAAAGTTAATGTGAAACGGTCTCCCTTGTTAACGAATCCAACGTTTGCCCTTGGATTTTCAACCGTGAAGTTTTCTGGAAGCGTGACGTTAAAGTTCGCGGAGTTTATGGCGCAACTGCCATTATTCTCTAATACGACGTAAAGGTTTGTATTAATTGACCCTGGATAAGATGCTGGCGAAAAGTAGGCGTTAACAACCCTTAAAGAGATTGTTGGATAAGGCGAAACTGTAATGTTTATTGGGTGAACCTCAAAGTTAATGTTACCCTCTTTTACATATGTTATGTTAAGCGTTAGTTCATAATCACCTGGCGCTATGGAACTGTTTATGTCAAGCAAATATTCAAACGTCACATAAGTGTTTAGAGTGATGTTTTCTGCTATGCTCCCGTTGAGGAGTTTTGCTGGGGAACACGCACCACTTTGGGCACCGAAGCCTATGCCTGTAGTTGTTGTGTTTAGCCATCCAACAACATTTTGAGCTGGAGTGACGTTTTGGTACACCGCTTCAATTTTTAAGTTCACTCTGCTGCTGCCCGGATAGATGTACGCGGTGTCAGCAGAAGACCTAACATTAACATTCTTGATGACGAAGTCTACAGTTTCCCCGAAAGCCACGTTTTGCATAATAATAGGTGTGCACTGGAGAACCAGCATCATAACCAACATGACGGATGACATTTTCTTTAGGGATTTCAAACTCATCACACATCACGCCCCTAACAGTTGAGTTTTATGCCTTATTAATAAGTGCCTCTGCCTTATTAGGCATAAATTCTCCCACAATTGCTCCATCCCTAATAACATATATTTGTTCCATGCAATTCGCCACCTCTGAATCATGTGTCACAACTATTACCGTGTGCCCAGCCTTGTTAAGGTTGAGAAAAGTTTCAACAACAACTTTTGCCGAAGCTCTATCCAAATTGCCCGTAGGTTCATCAGCTAAAATAACAACTGGTTTTCCAACAATGGCCCTTGCAATTGCAACTCGCTGCTGTTCGCCTCCAGAAAGTTGAGTTGGTTTTTTATTGAGCCATCTTTCATCTCCTCCGGCTTTAGCCAACGCTTCCTTAACCATCTCAACCCTCACTCTTCTCGGAATTTCTCTGGGTATCAAGGGCAACTCTATATTTTCGAGAACCGTGAGTCTGCTGATGAGGTTAAATGTCTGAAAGACAAATCCCAACTTACTATTTCTTAAGTCGGCGAGAGTTTTATCATCAAGCTTTGAAACATCAAATCCATCAAAGAACACGAAACCCCTTGTTGGCCTGTCCAAAAGACCTAGCATGTTCAAGAGTGTCGTCTTTCCAGAACCAGAAGGCCCCATTATGGCAATAAATTGTCCTTTGTATATTTTGAAGTTTACACCTTTTAAGGCGTTTGTGTAGGCGGTTCCAACCCTGTATTCTTTATACACGTCTACAAGTTGAATTATTGGTTTTGTTTGTGTTGTTTGGTGCAAGCTTAACCCTCGTAATCATTGATTCAATGATTTTCCATAAAATAACCAGTCTCTATTCATATTTAACTCTTCAAAAAATTATTCTAGATTAAAATCGTGAAGTACGTTAGCAATCTTTATATTATTGGAATTCTCTCCTTGTTGTAGCCAGCTTAGCCAAAACTCAGTGTCATCAAAGGGCACTTGAGCTTGATGGTTGTAGGCTGGTTCCGCGGTAAGGACGAAAATTTAGTATGCCAAGAAGGCTGCCTGAAAAAACGAGAAATGCCCAGAGAAGACCTAGAAGGTTTGGAAGCCAAAGTAGGTTCCGACCGAGCAGACCATTTTTCCAGTCATCGCCTGTGAAGGAAAATCAGGAGTTGGAGGTTGTCATAGACGACATTGGAAGCAGAGGTGACGGAATAGCAAGAATACAAGGCTTCCTAATTTTTGTGCCGAACAGCAAAATAGGCGAACGCGTGAAGGTTAGGATTCTCTCTGTTGGACAAAAATTTGCAGTCGCGGAGAAAATAGCCTAAAGAAGGTTTAATTGTTTGAAAATTAAGGATTTGCGGAATGGAATGAAAAACGTCGCGTTAGAAGCGAAAGTCATAGAGAAAACAGAGCCACATGAGGTTCTTTCAAGGTTTAAGGATGAAACCTACAAGGTTGCAACAGCCATAATCGAAGACGAAACTGGAAAAATAAAGTTGACGCTTTGGAACGAGCAGATAGGCATGGTTAAGGTCAACGACAAAATCAAGCTTGAGAAAGGCTACGTCTCCTCGTTCAGGGGTGAACTTCAACTGAACGTTGGAAGAAACGGCGTGTTAACGGTTATCTAGACCGCGGAATTGAAAACGGGACGAGAGGTGAACTGTATGGAAGAAAGAAGAAGCTTCGGCGCAAGAAGAGCTTTCAGAGGAAGAGAAAGGGGAAGCAGATTTCCGCCAAAACCAGTTGAAATTGGAAAGGAATACGAAGTTGACATACAAGAAACAAGCAGACGCGGAGAAGGCATAGCAAGAATACAAGGACTAGTCATTTTCGTGCCAAAAACCAAGCCGGGAGACCACACGAAAATAAGGATAACCCGAATAAGCCGAAGGTTTGCAGAAGCCGAAGTTATAACATAAACTGTTCATGCCGCTTTAGTTGCAACTATCGCTATTTTCATGTTCACTTCTTTTTAAAGAAAAGCCAATTTTTCTCATTCCTAAACCTTAAGAGCACGTATGTTCCGCGCAGTTTTTCGCCGTGAACCTCTATGAGAAGCTTATTTGGCTTTCTATTCAAAAGCCTATACGTGCCCCTATCCCAAATCTCCACGGTTCCAGCACCATATTCACCTTCTGGAATCACGCCCTCAAACCTTTCGTATCCAAGTGGGTGATCTTCAACTTGAACTGCAAGTCTTCTAACGCCATGTGTTGTTGGGGGTTCTTTTGGAATTGCCCAGCTTTTTAGGACGCCATCCATTTCAAGGCGTAAATCATAATGTAAATGTGTTGCCGCATGTTTCTGGATAATGTAAACTCTTTCCTCATTTGACACCATTGAGCTTGCTCCTTCTAATTACCCTGCTATGACGGCTCTTATAGATTAAAGAATGTCTAAAGATTTAGAAAAATTGGGAGGCTTTGCGGTTTACTTTAAGCCTTCAGCCAACGTCGTGAACGTGTCGTGGTGCTCTTCCTCGTCTTCAAGTATCTGTTTGAAGATAAATGCTGTTGTTACGTCGCCTTCTTTCTGCGCCAAATCGATTATTGTCTTATATAGTTCTATGGCGTTCTCCTCGTCTTTGATGTCACGTTGAATCATCTCTTTAAGGGTTTTTCCAACAAAAATCGGCGTAGGCTTCGTTGTCGGCGTCCCGCCGAGGTAAACTAGCCTTTCAGCAATTTTTTCAGCGTGTTTCATCTCTGTTATGGCTATTTTCTTCAGCTCTTCTTGTACTGCGAATCCGCTTACTCCGCTCCATTGAACGTGTTGCCACATGTACTGTATTGAAACTTGCATTTCCCGTGCAACCGCATCATTCAACATATCCAGCAATTTCTTCGAAGCCAAAATTTTCCACCTACAACTTCATATTGAATCAGCATTTATAACATTCTTATTATATTAAATTTTCCTAAAATCACAAATAAGCGAGACGCGTGAAATAATTGAAATTCGCATACCCAAAAAAGCTCTGCTTCAAGTGCATAAAATGCGCCTTATGCTGCGGAGACACAGAAAACAGAACAAGAACAATCCTAATGCTGAAAACCGAAATTGAAAAAATAGCCATAAAAACAAAGATGCACCCAGAATCTTTCGCCGAAGAAGTTAAAGGCTTTGAACCATACGCTTACAAGATGCGAAAAACTGCCGATGGAAAATGCATATTCCTAAACAAAAACCAATGCACAATATACGCTTATAGACCGCTAATCTGTAGGTTTTATCCCTTCGAACTTGAGAAAACAAGCAATGGCATATACATCTTCAACTACACAAAAGAATGCCCAGGAATAGGAAAGGGAAGTCCACGCGGAAAAAGCTTTTTCAAAAAACTCTTTAAAAGATTTAGAAAAATGATGATTGAAAACATGCGAGTGTAAGCTTGAAACCTTTGCACTCGCTAGGACTGCTGTGGACTCGGAGGCGCAACCGTGGCTCCAACAGTTCTTCTGCCGACTATTGTTACAAGCAGCATCAGAGCAAACAGAACTGTTGTGACTAGGAAAACATACATCATAAGCACAGTATTATTGTTGGCAGCCTCGAGGTTTTGCAACTGCTGTTTATACGGCGATTCCACATATATGAGCAGCTCGTAAGTGGGATTGTCCGACTGAGTCCACCTTTGCGTTAAAGTATTCCATATTTCCGTTTTTGCCCGCACATTGACTTTTCCATATCCAGGGGCAATGTTTGAAGGCAACGTAAACGGAACAGAAAGCGATGTTGACTGCCCAATAGCAATTGTGACTGGAAGAGTGTCATTTGAGTAAAACGTTTGCGTATACTGTGTGCCATCAACATAGAAATAATTCACAGTAGCAGAAACTTCAGTTACTCTAATGACATCACCTTTATCATTATACACCGTAACATTGACATATCCAGAACCCCCTGGATAATACGCACTTTTGTCAAGTCTACACGCAGTGATATCAGCAGCGTAACCAACAGAAAAGCTCACAGCTAAAGCACAAAGCAACGGCAACAAAACAGCAACAACATTAACACGCATCAGTTTTCCTCCATTTTAGGCTTTCTAATTTTCGAAACAGAAGTAAAAATGTTATGAAGTCAGAATCCAAATCCAAACTAACAATAGTGGTGGGGTAGCTGGGATTTGAACCCAGGACCGCCAGCGTTCTGGACTCTGTTCCCCAGGCTGGTATCCTTGACCAAGCTAGACGACTACCCCTAGATTAGATGTTTGAGTGGTTTGTTAAATTTAAATTGTTTCGTGTCTGTTTTTGGTTGAATAAAATTTTGGTGGAATTGTATTATTTTTCTTTGAGTGTTTGGAATCCTGTTAGGTGGATTTGGCTTTTGCATTTGTTACATTGTATTATTATCTTTTCTAGGTTTTTGTCTTTCACTATTGGCTCTATTATTGTGTAGTTTTCTTCTGTTGTGTCGTCTGGCGAGATTAGGGCTCCGCATTTTGGGCATTTGAATTCGCCTTTACCTTCTATGGTGGTTAAGTCTATTGTATAGTGTTTGGTTTTTTGCATTGCCTTTCCCGCGCAGAGTGTTGGATAGTATTCTGTGTTAGTGGATTTAAGACTTTGTAAAAGACTTTTCTCGATAAAACTTATAGAAAAATGTTAGGTTTTACCGTTTATTTTCTTTTCATTTTCATTTTTAAGCGCCTTTGTCGAGATTTCCCTTATGAGTGGTTCAGTTTTGCCGCCTTCTATTTCTATTTGTGCATTTGGGTATTCCCTTTGAAGTTGCCTCTTAAGCGCGTTTGCGTCGACATCCTTTCCAACTTTGGCTTTAACCTTTGTGCCTTCTGGTGTTTGTACAACGCTTATAGAGTATTCGCCTTCAAGCCCTTCTTGAAGGTCTTCAAAAATTGATGTTCCAAAAAGCGTGTCTATTATGCTCTTTCTGCGTTTCTTCTGAAACGCCATAGCCTATTTTCACCTTTAAAATTTTAGAATTTTCTCTTGCTTAAAAATTTATTAGTTCAATTGAGCCTTTTAGGTGTATGGATGTTGATGCGCATGGTGAAGGGCAAAGTTGTCATATTGATGGGTTCAGAGAAGGATTTTGACTTTTGCCGCGAAATAGTCGACCATCTAAAAGTTTTCGGATTAACCTACGAGTTTAGAGTTGCCTCCGCACATAAAACCCCCGAAAAAGTTTTGGAAATACTACACGAATACGAAAGCGAGAAAGTTGTTTACATAACTGTTGCTGGAAGATCTAACGCCTTAAGCGCTTTTGTGGATGCAAACACTGTGAAACCCGTTATCGCTTGTCCGCCTTACAGCGAAAAATTTGGCGGAGCAGACATTTACTCTTCGCTTCGTGTTCCAAGCGGTGTCGGATCCGTTGTCATCATCGAGCCTGAAGGCGCAGCCGTTGCAGCGGCAAAAATTTTCGCTTTAGAAGATGAGGGGTTGGCGAAGCGTGTGAAAGGTTACCAGCAGCAGAAGAAGCGGGAAATTGAGAAGGCTGACGTGTCTGTTAAAAAACTGAAATAGTGTGTACGCATATGGGAAGCGTTAAAGACTTAGAAGTTGTAAAGAAACCCACACGCGATACCATGGGTGTTGGGCGTTTCCATTTTTCTGACCGCTATTCTGTTTTTGATTGGGGTGAAATGCCAGACCATATTGAGGGGAAGGGCGCAGCGCTTTGCCTTATGGGCGCTTACTGCTTTGAGAGGCTTGAGGAGAAAGGCTTAAAGACGCATTATCGTGGCTTGGTGGACAAGAGCGGGCGGGTTTTGCGTTTTGACGAGTTAACTGAGCCAACAAATGTTATGGAGTTCAATTTGGTTAACGTTTACAAGCCTAAAGCTTACGTGGAAAGTGGCAAACTAAAATACGATTATAGCGTTTTCACGCCAGCGCTTAGGAACTACTTAATCCCGCTTGAGATAATTTACCGCAATGGCTTGCCAGAAGGCTCATCAGTTTTCAAACGCATAGAACAAGGTTTGATTACGCTTGAGGAACTCGGCCTAGACCACTATCCAAGGGCTGGCGAGAGGCTGACAAAACCAATTTTTGACGTTAGCACAAAGTTGGAGCAGAGCGACCGCTACGTAAGCTGGAAAGAGGCGCAGCAAATTGCGGGTTTAACCGACAGCGAACTTGAAGAAATCAAGCGTGTGCTTTTGCTTGTGAATGAAACTATTACGGAAATAGCCTCTAAAGCAGGCTTGGTGAACGAGGATGGCAAAATAGAGTTGGCTTTTGACCCTCAGCGTAGGCTTATGGTTGTTGATGTTGTCGGCACTTTGGACGAGTGCAGATTCACTTATGAAGGGTTGCATGTAAGCAAGGAAATAGCCCGCACATACTATAGACAGACGGAATGGGCTAGGGAAGTGGAAGAAGCGAAAAAGAAGGCGAAGGAAAAAGGCGTAGAGAACTGGAAGAGCCTTGTTAAAACGAAACCGCCAAAGCTAGAACCAAAGTTGAGAACTTTGATAAGCCAAGTGTACATGGCGGCAACCAATGAATTTACTGGGAGAAAAATATTTGATGTGCCAAGACTTTTGACCTTGGTTAAGGAATTTAAAAGCGCCAACTCGTAGAGTGCGGAATTTTAGGTTAGTCAAGCATGCTTGCGAACCGCAAATTATTTGACAGAGCAAGGCTTACAAGGTCACTGTAAATGTCGTGTGCACAAGGGCGGATGAAATGGTTAGCTTGGAGGAAATTGGGAAAATAGTTTCAAGTTATGATAGGAGACACGTTAGAATAGGTGTTTTGGGTTCACATTCAGCCCTTGAAGTTGCGCACGGCGCAAAGCAGGAAGGTTTTGAAACTGTTGTTGTTTGCCAGAAGGGCAGAGAGAAAACTTACACGAAATATTATCGAAACTTGTTTGACCATGTTTTGCTTCTCGCAAAGTTCGAGGAGATAGTTAAAGAGGAAAACATGGAAAAGCTTAGGGAGTTGAACACAATTTTTGTGCCGAACCGTTCATTTTCGGTTTACGTGGGCTATGAAAATATAGAAAAAAGGTTTGCTGTACCGATTATGGGAAACCGTTACATGCTAAAAACTGAAGAGCGGAACACACCCAAAAACCAGTACTATCTACTTGACAAAGCGGGAATACCAACGCCAAAAACTTTCAAATCCCCAAGCGAAATAGACCGCCTAGTGATAGTTAAGGTTCCAGAGAAGGAAAGAAAAATTGAAAGAGCCTTCTTTTATGCAGCTTCGCCGAAAGAATTTGAGAAAAAAGCGGAAGAACGCATAAAACGCGGCATAATAAGTCGAGAAGACCTTGAAAAGGCTGTTATAGAAGAATATGTTATTGGAGCAAAGTTCAACGCCAACTTCTTCTGGTCCCCATTAACCGACGAAATAGACCTCTTGGGATTCGACAAAAGAATCCAGACAGACTTGGACGGTGTTTTAGATTTGCCCGCCGACGAACAGCTTGAACTAGGCATCGCAACCCAGAACATTGAAATTGGACATTTGGGCGTGACTATGCGGGAAAGCCAAATAGAAAAGGTCTTTGAGACTGCGGAACGCTTCGTCGAAACTAGCAAGAAGGAGTATCCGCCTGGAATTATAGGTTTGTTCGCTTTGCAAGGAGCGGTGACAAAGGATTTAACATTCTACGTTTTTGATGTTAGTCCACGTGTGCCAGGATGCCCATGCGTCGAGCCAACATCACCTTACATGAAATATAAATATAGCGTGGAGGTTGGTCCTGGCAGAAGAGTGGCTATGGAAGTGAAGAGGGCAATTAAAGAGAATAGGCTCGGGGACATAGTGACATGACAACGCGGGAAAGAATGAAAAAGATACTTGGCGATTATGATCTTGACAAGGTTTCTATAGGGACTTTAGGCTCTCACTCTGCACTGAATATTTTCAAGGGAGCAAAGGAAGAGGGCTTCAGAACAGTAAGTGTTTGCAAGGAAAGCGACGTAATAGTTTATAAAAAATTTCCACTTGTTGACGAAATCATCCTCGTAAAGGACTTTACGGAACTACTCAACGCGAAAGTGCAAGAAAAACTGCGAAAACTAAACACCGTACTTGTTCCACACGGTTCGTTCACCGCCTACCTAAGCACAGAAGAAATCACTGATGCGCTTTATGTTCCAATGCTTGGAAATAGATATTTACTCCACTGGGAGGCAAGTCGAGAAAAACAAAATGAATGGCTCCGTAGAGCTGGACTAAGAATTCCACGGACATTCAGAAGTTCAAAAGAAATAAGCGGACCAGTCATGGCAAAGCTTCCAGGAGCCAAAGGTGGAAAAGGCTATTTCCTCGTGAACTCTCCCGAATCCTTTGAAAAGAAAGTTAGTGAGATGATTGATAGAGGCTTACTAGACAAGAATGATGTTAAGCGAATACATTTGCAAGAGTACATTTTAGGCGTAAACGTTTACCCACATTATTTCTCGTCAATAATACGCGACGATGTCGAGTTTATGGGCGTCGACAAACGGTATGAATCAGCAGTGGACGCTATTGGGAGGATACCCGCTGACGAACAGCTTGAGATAGGGATAAGCCCAACATACACCATTGTTGGCAACATTCCGCTAACGCTTAGAGAATCGCTTTTGCCAGAACTTATAAGAATGGGCGACAACGTAGTAAAAGTCTCAAGAGAAATAGCTCCTCCCGGAATAATCGGGCCTTTCTGTTTGGAAACGATAGTGACGGATAACCTTGAAATTTACACTTTTGAGATTTCAGCACGTATAGTCGCTGGGACAAATGTTGGTATAGGAACATCACCCTATGCCTACTTGAGGTATGGTGAGAACATGTATATGGGGAGAAGGATAGCCCTTGAAATAAAAGAGGCTGTGAAAACTGGAAAACTGCATGAAATAGTCACTTAAATTTCTAGCTTGATAGATTTTTCCTCTATTCGATTCTTCCATATACAAATATAAACTGCAAAACAAGTTGTCAATTTGAGGAGAAAGGAGAAGGACGGTTGCGTATGTCTGAGGCTTACGGTTGGTTATTTGTTGGTTACGTTCCGCTTCTTTACGAAAAGCGTAGAGTTGCAAGGCAACTTCAAGTGGAGAGTTGGCTTGATTTAGCTGAAGTTTTGAAGGAGCTTGGCTTGGAAAAACTTGAAAAGAACGGCAACTGCAAAAACGCGGGCTTTTCCGTGGACTACGTGGTTTAGAGTTTGATTCCGCAAGCCTCCAATATCTTTTCGAAATTCGCTTTTGTTCTGTCTTGCTTGTAGCTTCTTAACGCCTCCATCACGGCTTTCTTGTGTACCTCGCCAACTTTTTCGATGACTTTTTGTGCTGTTTGCCCACTTATGAAAAGAAATTGGCATATGGAAGTAACGTTTGACGGTCGCCTGTTTAGGCTTGCTGTTTCAAAATCAATTATGTATGGCTTGTATGCGCTGTTTACAATTATGTGCTTTGGAGCGTAGCTTAACTCGCCATGGTCTAAACCAATGTTGTCTAAAAGCCAACACTGCTCCAAAATCCCGCGCAGAACAGCCTTAACATGGTCTTTTTTAAGGCGTTTCTCAAGCCATTTTGGAAGAAACTCGCCTTCAACAAACTGCATTAATAGAAAGTTTCTGCTTACAGCCAAAAATTTTGGACCAACACCAACCGAATTTGCAATTTTAAGTTTTTCTGCCTCTTCAGACATTCTGTTTCTGTCCGCGTCAACTCTTCTAATTTTTAATGCCGTTTTCTCGCCGTTTCGATGGGCAATAACCACTATGCCAACGCATCCCTTGCCCAAAATTGGCGTGTTAAAAGCCTCTTTTTCGCCTGAAAATTTTATGGTTTTTACGCCGAGTTTTCGGAGTTCCATTATGCGTTTTTTCAATTCAGCTTTGCTTGCTTTTGGATAACAAATTATCGAAGCGTAAGGTTCCTTTATGAGCTCTTCAATGTGTATTGTGATGGTTTCCAAAGCGAATCCTCTATTGGTGAAGTGCTCTGTACAAATAAAATAGTGGTTTCGTAAACCTTTATATGTGGTGCGGGTTTGTCTCAAAAAGGAGCTTAGGAAATGCCAAGGTTTAGACACGCACGTGAAATTCTTGGGCTTATGCGCAATAAGGAGGCTGTTCGCAATATCGGCGTAGTCGCCCACATAGACCATGGAAAAACTACGATGACTGATTCGCTTTTGGCTGATGCTGGGCTGCTGCCTTCAAGCGTTGCTGGTAGGGCAAAGGCGCTTGATTATTTGGAGGAGGAGCAGAGGCGTGGGATAACAATAAAGACTGCGAACATTTCGCTCTTGCACACTGTTGACAACCGCCAATACTTGATTAACCTTGTTGATACGCCTGGGCATGTGGACTTCACTGGAAAAGTGAACAGGGCTTTACGCGCCATAGACGGCGTAATCGTCGTGGTGGACGCTGTTGAAGGTGTCATGGCTCAGACGGAGACAGTTGTTCGCCAAGCACTTGAGGAGAGAGTAAAACCCGTCCTATTCATAAACAAGGTTGACCGTCTAATAAGCGAACTGAAGCTTAGCGCAAGTGAGATTCAAGAAAAGTTTGTTCGTTTAATTGACGAGTTTAATAGCCTAATTGCCGTTTACGGAGAACCAAAATTTAAGGGCAAGTGGCGGGTAAGCCCAGAAAAGGGTTCTGTTGCTTTCGGCTCAGCGCTGCACAAATGGGGCTTGACATTAGAAACTGCGAGGCAGAGCGGGATAAAGTTCGCCGACATTATTGACGCCTACGCCCAAAACAAGAGTGAAAAGCTTTCAAGGGTTGTTCCACTTTCAAAAGCCATACTAAACATGGTTGTGGGAAACCTCCCAAATCCAGCTGAAGCCCAACAATATCGAGTGCCAAAAATCTGGAAGGGCAAATTGGATTCTGACGTTGGGAGGGCTATGTTGAACTGCGCCGATGATGGACCAGCAACAATGTGTGTAACAATGGCGCAGCTTGTAAAAAATGAGGGGTTGGTTGCCACTGGAAGGCTTTTTTCGGGCTTTGTTGAAAACGGAGAAACTGTTTACCTTGTTAACGCGAAAAAGGAGTTTAGCATAAAGGACGTTTCAATTTACATTGGCTCTTATAGAGAGATTGTCAATGCGGTTTATGCTGGAAACATAGTTGCCCTTACTGGATTGGATTTGGCGCGTGCAGGCGAAACCGGTGTTAGCGCTGAATACAAGGAGCAAATGGTGCCCTTTGAAGGCATAAAGTATGTCTCAGAGCCAGTAGTAACAGTAGCTGTTGAACCCAAAAATCCAGCGGATTTGCCACGTTTAATGGAAGCCATGAACAATGTTGCGGTGGAAGACCCGAACATAAAACTTACCATAGACCGCGAAACTGGCCAATACTTGCTCAGCGGTCTGGGCGAACTTCATATTGAAATTGCCCTAAAATTTCTGAGGCAGCATTGCGGCGAAATGGAACTTCTAACATCAAAACCAGTTGTGGCTTACCGTGAAAGCGTCCAAAAACGGGGAAAAACCGTAATGGTTACAAGCCTAAACAAGGATAACGCCTTCTATGTTCAAGTTGAACCGTTAGAGAATGCTGTTTTGGAGTTAATCAATAAAGGCTTGCTTGGTTATGGCATGAAACGTGAACAGGTTGTTGAAACCTTACGTGAAGAGGCGAATTATAGTTTGGGGGAAGCTGAAAGCTTCTTGGCTGTAAGCGAGTATAGAAACATGCTTTTTGACATGTCGAAAATTGTTAGGGGTTTCCCAGAAACTGCGGCGAGCATAATTTCTGGTTTCAACTGGGCTTGTAGGAATGGACCATTGTGCGAGGAGCCTTTAACTGGCGTGAAAGTCAAACTTGTCAACGTCGAGCTTGATGAAAGCGCTGAGAAGCGTGAGCCAGAACAGATTATGCGGGCTTTCGGCAGAGCAGTGCTAGGCGCTTGTTTGACAGCCAGCCCAACTCTTCTCGAACCAATTTATAGGGTTGAGGTTTCTGTTCCAACGGAATTTTTTGGCGTTTGCACTGACGTCCTAAACCGTAGGATGGGAAAAATTCTTGCCTCGGAGCAGCGGGGATTTTTAACAGTGATTGTCGGGTATGTTCCAGTTGCTGAAACTTTCGGTTTAGCTGAAGAGATGCGTTCTGCAACTTCTGGCCGAGCCTTTTGGCAGTGCACGTTTCACCATTGGGAGCGAGTTCCAAACGAAATGGCAAACGCCACGATAAGGATTATTCGCGAAAGGAAAGGACTGAAGCTAGAAATTCCGAAACCAGAAAAGTTTGTAGACAAAATTTTAGGCTAAAGTTTATTCTGTTCTTGTTTGTTTTTTACACAAAACCACATAATCATATCCGATTCGCCTAACAGATTTAGCCTTTGAAACATTTATGTTGACAAATCCCGCTTTCTTCAGCATTTTTTCCAGTTTGCGTTTGTGATATAAATGGAAAACTGCGTATCTTCCGCTACTCTCGCTTAAACCCAATTTATAAAATAGAAAACCGTAGAAACTTGCAACAATTAACTGGAGTTTCCCCCCATTCTTCATTACTCTATACATTTCTTCTAGCGCTTTCATTTCATCTTCTATATGCTGAATGCACCTCCGCGAGTAAATGTAATCCACGCAACAATCTTTGAATGGAAGATGCGTGGCATCCGCAACAACATCTACAGCCTCAGCCTTGTTTATGTCAACGCCCAAAAAGCCTTCCCGCTTATTTGAACCGCAACCAACATCCAAATTCAGCATAAGTACACGCTCACATGAGCATATCATTTTCTAAAATTTTAGTTTTTTAGCCTCAACGAAGTGGGCAATACAATTGTAAAGGAAGTTGAAAGGGAAATTTTGGATAATAACAGGAAACCTTTAGGATTTCTTGCGTGTTGGTGTTGTCTCTTTCTCCATTCCTAGTTCTCTAACCCTTGTTTCGATGAACTCCGCGACTTTTTCTTGGCTGTACTTTCGCTCTTCTTCCTGCTTCTTGAGTTCATCCCTTATTGTCGCTAGAACCTTGTCCATGTCAAACGGTTTTAGTATGTAGGCGTTTGCTCCTCGGTTTACTGCCGCTATGGCGTTTTGGAGCGTTGGATAGCCCGTAATTATTATCTTGCGCATTTTCGGCACAGTGTCTCTTATCTTTGTTAGGAGTTCTATGCCTTCCATGTCTGGAAGCCTAATGTCGATTAAAGCTAGGTTGTAGAACGCTTTCTTCGTCTTTTCTATGGCTTCTTTCGCGGTTTCAGCAGTGTCTACACTGTATCCTTCCTCTTCAAGTATTGTCTGCAGCACCTTTCTTATGTTTTCGTCGTCGTCAACAATGAGGATTCTAGCGGTTTCAACCATACATTTTCACCTCCTTTTTCCGTTTTAGGTTCGATTGGAAGCGTAACCGTGAAGGTTGTCCCCTTTCCAGGGGCACTTTCCACGGTTATACATCCTCCATGCGCTTCGACAAAACGTTTACAAATTGCCAGTCCGAAGCCCATGCCCTTCGCTTTTGTCGTGAAAAGCGGCGTCCAAAGTTTCGCCAGCGTCTCTTTTGTCATGCCGACTCCAGTATCTTCGAACAAAATTTCAAGTTTGTCTTTGACTTTTCTGCTTTTAATTGTTAGTGTTCCGCCTTTCGACATGGCTTCTACTGCGTTTTTAATTATGTTTGTGAATACGCGCTTAATCTTTTCAGAGTCAACCTTTACCTTCGGTTTGTGCGTGGTTAAGTCTTTTACCTTGACATTCTGTGGGATTTCCACAAGCGACAAGGCTTCGTTCACAAGCGATTTTGGAGTTTTCTCTGTTAGCTCGAGTTCTATTTCCCTTGAGTAGTCAAGAAGGTCGTTTATTATCTTGTTCGAGTAGGCTATGTTCTTCTCTATGAGTTCAAGCATCTCCCTAACCCTAGCATTAGCCTCCAAGTTCAAATGCTTCTTTAGATAGTACTGGGCTCCAGCAATGCTGGTTAATGGATTGCGAAGGTCATGTCCAACCATTCCAGCTAACTCGCCTATTACTGCGAGTCTCTGAGTTTTCAGCAGTTGTTCTTGTGATTGTTTTAGTTCGCGTGTTCTCTCCTCAACCATGTTTTCAAGCTGGTCAGCGTAGAGTTGAAGTTCCCTTCTAGCTTTTTCCAAGTTTTCTATAAGTTCAGCGTTTTCTATTGTTATTGCGGCTTGGTGTAGGAAAAGTTCAAGCGGTATGAGCTTCTCTCTTGTTGGCTTGCGCCCATCCACTGGGTCGTCCATGCTCAGTATACCCACTATGCGGCCTTCTGGTGTGCGTAGAGGCGCATAGAGCATGTCTTGCGGATGCCAATCAACCATTTCCTCCTCTGAGCGTCTGCTTGGAACAGCCGTCTTCAAGTAATTCTTTTCTGCTTGGTCTAAGGGAATTTCTGGTGGGATGTGAAAGAAGTGTTCCCTAATCCACGGGTCTCTCCATGGAATGTAAAAGAATTCGCCGATTTTGTACTTTTCAAACTTTGGCCCTAAACGTTCCTTCCAAACATGTCCAGACGCTTTTCTCTCTTTTAGGAGTTTGATTTCCTCTTTTGTTAAGCCTACTGTTACTAGTTCTTTTCGTTCTAGGTTTTCGTCTACGCGTCCTATTACGACTCTTCTCCAGCCAGACTTTTGGATGGTTTTGGCGATTTCTTTAATTCTTTGACGTGTGTCTTTGATTCCCATTATTTTTGTTGAGCTTCTAATTAGGTTTTCAAGTTTTTTGGAAAGGGCTTCAAGGTTTTCTCTTCTTTCGATGTTGCTTAGGGCTATAGCCACGTGTGAAGCCAAAATTTCAAGTAACCGCTTATCTTCCTCGTTGAAAGCTGACAGCTTTTTGCTTTCAACGTTTAATGCGCCTAAAATGCGGTTTCCAAGTTTTATTGGAACGGCAAGTTCGGATAATACTCCTTTTATACCAGCGTCAACGTAAACTCTTTCTTTTCTGACATCTGGGACGTAAAATGCCTTGCCTATTTTGACAGCTTTGACGGTTATACCCTTGTCACCGTTTAAGGGCAACGTTAATTTTGGCGTGTAGCTCAATCCACGAGTTTTTACCAGTCGAAGCTTTCTACCCTCAACAAGGAAGAAGTCCACGTAATCGAATTGTAATATTCTCTGCATTGCATCTAATGTTCGTTCGCAAACATCTTCTACTGTTTTTGCTCTATTTAGGCTTCGTCCATAAGCGTTTAGTGCCGCGAGTTTTTCTTGCCTTTTAAGGTTGCTTATTGCTATGGCTGTATGTGAAGCCAAAATTTCAAGTAACCGCCTATCTTGCTCACCAAAAGCCGCTAGTTTCCTGCTTTCAACGTTTAATACGCCTAGAACTTTCCCTTCAATCTTCATTGGCGCAGCAAGTTCGGAGAGAATTTCCTCTCCACCTTTAACGTAGGCTTTCTCCTTTCTAACGTCTGGAACAATTATTGACTTTCCAGTTTTTACTACCTTTAATGTTATTCCTTTTTCTCCGTCCAGCGGAAGCTTGAGAGACCAAACTTTTGAGTAGCCTCTATGAGCTACCAGTTGCAAGAATTCCCTTTCGACCATTAAAATTGAGGCGTATTCGAAACCTAGCGTTTTCTCCATGGCATCCAAAGCCAGTTTATAAATTTCTCTGATTGTTTTTGCATTGTTCAACCTTTGAGCATACTCATTTATTTTTGAAAGCCTAATTTCAAATAGCCTTCTTTCTTTCTCAAGTCTTACGCGTTCGGTTATATCAAGCACTTGAGCTATTGTTCGCATTCTAGCTTGGGCATCCCGTATTGTCACAGCTCTAACTTCAATTTCTCTTTCGGCGCCGTCTCCCCTAACTATCTTTAGCCTGTATTGTGCGAGTGCCCTTTTTTCTTTCTGCCTTTTTGCTTGTATGCGTATTTTTCTGTCGGTGAAAAGCGTTTGGTACTCTTTTGCTAAGAACTTCCTAAAATCCTGTCCAACTATTTCCTTTCTTGAGTATCCTAGAATTTCGGTTAACTCGTCGTTCGCGTAGGCAATTTTGCCATTTCCATTTATTATTGCTATTCCATCATGTGAATTTTCTACAATTGAACGGAAGAACTCCTCTCTTTCCTTAAGTTTTTCCTCGATAATTTTGCGTCCAGTAATGTCTCTGCTTACGCCAATAATTCCAATGACCTTTCCATCCTTGTCGCGTATTGGCGCCTTTATCGTGTCAAAAACCCTTCTAACACCCTTCTTGTCCATGGTATGCTCTTCAACGCGAATTGTAACTCCTTTACTAAGCGCTTCCTCGTCGCTTTTTCTACATTGAGCCGCCAAGTCTGGCGGGAAAAATTCCTCATCTCTTTTTCCAATTATTTCCTCTTTTTTTAAACCTACAAGTTTTTCAAAGGCGCTGTTTACAATTAGGTTTCGCCTTTCAGCGTCCTTAAAATACACTATGTCCGGAATTGCTTGAATCAAGGCTTGAAGCGTCGTCGTAATTCTTTGAAGGTTATCCTCATACATTTTTCGGCTTGTTACGTCTCGGGCTATTCCAAGCTCCCCAACTATCTCCCCATCCTTGATTAGGGGTACACTTGTGAATTCGCCTAAAAGATAATCGCCAGACTTTGAGCGAACTCGCAGTTCCACGATTTCTGGTTTGCCGACAAGAGTTTTTTGGAACGATTCAACAGCTTTTGCCGTGTCATCTGGATGTATAAGCGCGGTGAACGGCCTACCAATCCATTCCTCACTTTTCCAACCAGTAATTTTCTCAAAAGCTGGATTAAGCGAAATAATTTTCCCGTCTGACGAAATGCTATAAATTACGTCTGGGGCAGCCTCAACGAGAGTGCGATATTGCCTTTCACTTTCAGATAAAAATTTTTCCATACGCTTATGTTCGGTTATGTCAACTGCAATCTCAAACCTTACATACTTGTTTCCAGGCCAGCTTATTGCCTTGTCTATGCATTTGTACCAGCGTCCCTTTCTTCGGCAGTGGTATTCCCAAATGTGAGTTTTTCCAAGGTTTTCTCCGAAAATGTACTTGTTTGTGCAGAAGGGACATGGCCTTCTTACGCCGTGAATGACCTCATAGCATTTTCTCCCTATGACTTTCTCGCCTAGCTCCTCCCTAAATTTGCTGTTTGCGAAGAGAATTTCATAGGTTTCTGGGTCTGCCACATAAACAAGGTCTTCTAACCCATCAAATAATGCGTGAAGCCTTTCCAAAATATAATTCAATTTTTCGCCTTTTTCCATTCTTTTAGGCACCACCAGAAAGGAGCAAACGCCTTTTGATATCTTCCACGCTGGTTAGCAAGTCTAGCTGTTGGTTTTCTAAATTTTCGAATTCAAGTTGAAACTTTTCGTAAAGTCTTTTGAGTATAAGCTTCTCTACGTATGCTGCTCCTGGTCCGAAGATTTTTTCTAGTGCTTTTTGGAATTCTGCTAAGTTTTTTGGAATTTCCTCCAACTTTATTTTGAATGTGTTTTCTAGGTGGAAGAGTATAGCCTGTTTAGGCGAGTTGCCAAGCGTCAGCAGTCCTTCTTCAACTGCTTCTAGGAAGGTTTTCTGGAAGTCTTTTTGGTACAATTGTTTCCACTCTTGCAATATTGAATATTACGATACATTAAAACGTTTTCTTGACATTAAATCCCTTATGAATCCAAAATACATACCGCACCTAAAACCCAAAACTAACGGCTAGACTTAAAGTTTAACGTCTACCTTTCTCTTTCATGAAGCACTTTCTGGCAGCTTCAACATAATTAATAAAAATTAATTCCTTGCCCTCGTTCCATTCAAGCGGCACACCAATCTTTTCATACAACTTCTTCATTATCGAAATCTCTATGAAATGGGCGCCTAGACCGAAAATTTTCTCTATTCCGTTTGCAAAATCTTCAATGCGCTGTGGAATATCCTTTTTTGATATTTCAAACTTGTCTTCTAGGTGGTAATAGATTGACTGTTTAACTGATTCTCCAAGCGATGTTAGAGTTTCATCTATGGATTCGATTAAAATATTGTCAAAGTCCTTTTGTCTAGCTTTCAATTTTGCCTGACTGCTTGTGGAAGCCACTTCAGTCACTTTAATGCTTTAGAGTCTTGTATGAACCCCTTATAAATAAATTGCTTATGCTTTTTAAAATTTAATCTATAGTTAAGCTAGTTTCGAGAATAAATCCGATTCAAAAGTTGAATTTAATTCAGAATTTAAACGTAAGAGTCATCGCAGAACCTTTTCGCCCCTAAACCTCTGAATCCTCTCCTGCATAAGACTTAATTCTTTGGCATAATCCATTAAAGCCATCCTCAAGGTTTCGCTCTCGCTTGTTCCAAGCCTTCTGGCTAGTTCCGCGAGGATTCCCTTCTGCTCCTCGCTCAGAACAACCTTAACTATGCGTTTTCTAGGCATATAACCTCAACCACTTTCGCGTTTTTGCGGTTTTGCCCAACTTGTTAGGCTAAGCGGTAGCCCAATTGTTGGCTAACAGCGTGTACAATTCGACTTTTCATTTTCGACGTATATAAATTGGGTGTTAGTTGTGTGAGGCTGCCCGTAATGCCTTGGGAAATAACCGACAAATACATTCGCAGCGGTCACAGAAACCCAGAAGAATTTCAGCCTGAAACTATGCGCACAATAACATTAAGCGAGGAAGAGGGCATAAAAGCCGTAATCGGCAAGCCTAAGGGCAAGGAAACAATGGAGGTTCAAAGCTACCTCTTCGATTTGTCGAAGGACTGGACTCTTGAGAAAGCCAAGGCTTGGTTTGAAAAACACAGCAAAAACGGAGTTGTACGTAGACACTTTTCCGCTTTGCTTCCCTTCCACATCATGGAGAAAATTGTTGACAAGCCGCTTAGAATTAGGGGCATAGCCCTAACCGCTGGAATTAGCCGAAACCTCAACATCTACACTACAGAAGAGCTAAAGTCCTTCGCAGACAAGCTTGTAGACGCGCCGGTTTACATTGAGCATGTGGCTGTCCCAAACGCTGTCGGCAAGGTTGTCAAAGCGGAGTGGGACGGTGAAAACCTCTGGTACGAAGCGGAAATCTACGATGAAGAAACAGCCGAAAAAATCCGCAAGGGACTCGTTAGGCATGTGAGCATAGGCGCAGACTACGAAACGATAGACATAGTAAATGGGAAGGTTCCACATGGACTCCACAATGCAGAACTAAGCCTTGTGGCAGTGCCAGGCATACCAGAAGCAAACATCCAAATCATGGAAAAACTCGTGAAAGAGCAAGCGTCAGAACCAACAGTTGCTGGCGAATACGTTTTAGGCTTTTACCAGGATTTTGCAGCGTTTATGCCCGAACACTTTTCCTTAACATGGCTTGACAAGGAGAACGGCATACTCGCCATCTTCGGTAGGCTACGCGACGAGCCTGACGCGCAGAGAGTTCAAAGCATATTCTTTTCTAAGGAGAAGATGTGGAATGCAAACAAAATTAGGGACTGGCTTGTTCTACACAGCCACTACATGAACACGGCTAAATCGCAAAACACAAGCTTAAGCCTTTCTGAAGCGCTCTTGAAAAACCCGAAGAGCATGATTCCAGTTGAAGAAGTCGTGAAGATGATTCAGAACATCCTACCAAGCTCGATGGTTGAGAGAAGCTGGGGATTGGGTCCACAGAGGCTTTGCCAAGAGCTTCGCGGAATCCTCTACAAGCTTCGTGGGAGGGTTAAAGCGAATGGCGCTTGCGTTTGACGGTTTTTTGTTTTTCGTGGGAGTAGGCAAGGCTGAACTTGCCGAAACCAATGAGGTTTGGAGAGTGATTTTATGGCGGACAACACTGGCAAGCCTTGGATGGGCATAGGTGAAACAGACGACCCAAGCGCCGTGATAATGAGTTTTGAGGCTGCAGTAGCCATAACAAGAGGCGACCCAGTTTACCTAAGCGCGGACGACAAGGTTAGTCCAGCAACGTCGGCGCAGGATTGCATTGGCATAGCCTTAAAAAGCGTTTCTGTAGGCGAGCCTTGTCCAGTCTTGGTTCGCGGAAGAGTGAAGGTTAAGGCTGGCGGCACAATAGCGCGTGGGAAAGCCGTTTACGGCGCAGACTCGAACAGGCGGATTTTGCAGTTGACAGACCAAGCAGTTAACGAAGGTGGAACAAGCACATATACGATTTACTATAACCGTAAGCTTGGAACAGCCCTTGAATCGGCATCAGCAGCAGACGACTTAATCTTCATTTACGTGGAGAAGTGATGCGCATGAAGCCCAAACTCTTTGAGAGTTTAATGCAGAGAGAACCAGAGTTTAGGCAACTATTCGAGGAGCTTAAGCAGAAAGCTGTTGTGCACCCGTTTTTGAGGCGCTACTGCGACATGGGCGTTAAGGAGCACCTTTTCAGCGACATGGCTGGCGCCATTGGGCATTTACATGACACGCTTGTTGAGGCTGCCTATCCCGAAATGATTGGAAGAGAAATAATCATGGTTAGACCGACAAGCGAAGCCATGGAACGCTTCCCGCTTGATGAGAAGGCTGTTGCTTATCGCTATGCTGAAGGCGCCTTCACGCGTCTAAGCGGAAAGAAGTTCAGCACAGTGGACGTTTACACAAACATCGTTGCTGAAGCTTCTGAAGTTTGGACACGCGAGTTTCTTGAAGACGCCACGTGGAACGTTTTGGACAGCATGACTGAGCGTGTTGGCAGAGCCCTCGGAGAAGCAGAGACGAACAAGATTTTGGATTTGTATGGTTCAATTGCCGACGCGGACTTAGCTGGAGGCGCGCCAATAAACAACAACGGAAACGCGTTAAACTGGTCTGGTCTTTTGAAGCTGCACAACGCCGTTAGAGGCGAAAACTGGCGTCCAACGGTTTTGGCTGTGAACGAAATTCAACTGCACCAGCTCTTGAGCGATGACAAGTTCATACACGCACAGTACTTGCCATCAGAGCATGTTGACCTTGAACGCGGCGTAATCGGAAGCGTCTTAGGCATGAAGGTTTTGGCAAGCACGCTTGTCCCGAATGGTACTGCTTATGCTATTGACACGCGTGTGGCTGCTGTAATGCTTCTGAGACGCGACGTGACCGTTGAGGATTGGGAGGACCCGCGCAAAGGCGAGTTCGGCGTCAGAGCAACAACAAGGTTTGGCTTAGGTGTCTTGCGAAGCAAGGCTGTTGCCAAGATGACCAACATCAGCACGTCGTTGTAAGCATGAAAAAGGGTTATGGTGAAAATGGCGCGGTTTGAGGGAAAATGTCCACGGTGTGGAAAAATTCACTACGCAAGCCGCAAAGGTGAAACTGTAATCTGCGATTGTTGGCGCATATGCCTAGTCTGTGGAGCCGAAATGGAGCAGTTCACGCCTGACGTTTCGCCTTTGGTTTATGGCTTGGACGGCAAACGTGAACTTCGCACAATGATGGTTTGCAACCTTCACTATCCCCCATTTTATTCAACCCAAAAGCCTGTGGAGGTAGTCTGCACATGAGACGCTTGGACGAACGCTTACGCCTTGCAATGGCTGTTTTAAAGGAACTTAATAGGCAACCAGTATGCAGAACAGAGCTTGAGAAACGCACTGTTAAGAAGCTTGGAACACACGCCACTTTTGAGGGAATATTCCACTATCTCGTCAATAACGGATACGTGAAGAAAAGCGAGGCTAGGCATAGAGCACCCTACGTGATTACCGAAAAAGGCGTTAAACTTCTGGAGGCGCTGCAATGAACGTTTTAAAGCGTCTGGTTGAGGCTTTCCGCATCCGAAACAAAAGCGGCTACGCTTATGGAAATAATGCAGTAATCTACGAATCGCCAGTAATTCCGTTAGCTGATGTTTTGAGGCTTTATGAGCGTGACCCAGCGTGTAAGGCAAGTGTTGATTTGTTGGCTGCATCCGCCGTTGGCATGGGCTTCTACACAACAGTTAACGAGCATTACAGCAGGGCTGCAGAGGCGAAAAGCATTGTGGACAAGTTTAACGAAGATGTAAATTTGGACGTGTTACTCTTTGACATGGCGCGTGTGCTTGTCGCCTGTGGAAACGATTTTTGGCTAAAATTAACGCCTGAAAGGCTCACGGAACTGCATAGGCTTCCAGTGGACGCTGTAGAACACATTGAACACAGCTACGTTGACGGAGGAAAACTCAAAATTCCGTTAAGGGTTGAAGGCTATAAACTGCGGCACAACTATGGCGGCGAAACATTGAGACGTGCAGCTGTGATTCACTGGCGCATTAACTGCCTTGACAATTCTGGTTTCGGCACTGGCGTCTTGCACGTGCTTTTGCATTCGCTTACGCTTTATTCGGACCAGCGTCCAGCATACGCTTGGATGAAAGCCAAAATAGAAAGCATCATGCCCAAAATCTTCGAAAAATACGCTGGACCAGACGTTTTGGCACTGCTTGAAAGGGCTGACGAAGAGACAATACAAAAGTTTGAGAAAGCCATAAGAAGCCGAAGTGGAGAAGGCGCATGGCTCTTTTACAGCGGAAAAGGCGACATAAAACCAGTGGCGCTTGACCCAAGAGCCAGATTCGAATATTACGTTGACCACATCGTAAACCAGTTCTATCTCGGATGTGAAACACCTTTGCCACGTCTTTTTAGCACTCCTGGCTTTACAGAGGCTTCGGCAAAAGCAGCTTTAGAATTGCAGAGCATGATTATTAAGCCAATTCAACGCTATATTAAGCGTCATGTTGAACGCGAAATTTTCGACGTGGTTTTGGCGCAGGCTGGCTTAAACGCTGCTGAGGCGCGTGTACGCTTAAACTGGGGCGCCGAAAAGGCTCCAGAAATCGTTCTGGCTGACATGCTTAAGGCTGCTGAGCTTGGCTTGATTCGCCAAGAAGAGTTCCGCAAAAACGCTGTAAAGTTTGGCTGGCAACTTTGGGATTTGCCTAAACCCGAAACCTCCGTGGAAAGTGCAGAGAAATGAGTAAAGCCTTTTTGAAAACTCTCCTCTCTCCCCTCACCAATTTTTACAAGTCATTCCATGGAGGCGGGAAAACCCGAAAAAGGGAGGTGAAAAGATAAAATGAACCCGTTGAATATTGGTTTGGGAGTCTGCGCCGCACTTGTTTACGCCTTCCTAGGGTTTGCAGCGCAAGACAAGCCATTCAATGCACGCAAATTCCTAAGGACTGTTGCTATAGGCATGTTCAGCGCTTTAGGCTTGGATTTAGCTGGGATGACGTTTGATGTTTATACGGCGCTTGTTGGACCTACAGCCATAACAGTCTGGATACAAAAACTAGTTGACACAGCAAAAACGTAAGCATACAAAAGCGTTCATAACAAAACAAAGTTGCGGTCTAAAGCTCTGTTCACCTCCACCTTTTTAGGTTGTAGTAGACGCTCTTTTTGGCTTAACTATCCTTATGAACGCGACAACAACTATGGAAAGCAGTAGACCCGCTGTGCCAATCATAATGCCCACTCCAACATTTCCGTATGGTGGTGTTGCTGCGAATCCTATTATGAATCCAGCCATTGTTGAGCATAGAATAGATACGAACTCTAGTATGGCTTTGTATTTCCACGCTATTACACCAGCCACTATTAACGCTAGGGCTATGTAGAGCAACGGCGTCAATCCAAATGGAGGTGTTTCTGATGGTTCTGGAATTGGAGGTTCTTGAGCAAAAAACAAGCAAAAATGCAAGACAGCCTCACCCTCCAATTAATTTTATATAGCTATTGTAGTATTTAAGGTTGAAATGTCTAGAAAAACTTTCAATTTAACACTCATTCTAACAATAGCAATAGCGCTAACTTTCCAATTCACCATACGCTATAATGCCAACGCTTGGAGCAACGGTGGCTTCAGCGATGACCCATCCCACCCAGACTATGGAACACACGACTGGATTGCACATCATGTCTTGGACTGGATTCCAGACAGTGAAAAACAGTTCATTCTCAACAACCTCGCAGCATACCTTTATGGAACAGAACTTCCAGACAACAATCAAGCACCAGACGGCATAGGCGACACCACGAAACATCATGTTTACTATTTTGCTAATGGTTCTTTGCAAGACGACGCTTCGGCGGTTAGAGCCCAACAAGAATATGAGGCCGCTGCTGCCTATTACAGGTCTGGAGACATTGCTAACGCTACCAAAAGGCTCGGGGTTATGAGCCACTACATAGTTGATGTTGCAGTTTTTGCACATGTCATGGGCGCTGAAACGGACTGGGGTAGCGAAAACAAGACAGTTCACACAAACTACGAAAACTACGTTAATGGAAAAACAAACAAATATGATGCCGAATTCAACGTTTTCCTATCGTTCGATGGTGTTTTAAGCGAAATCTCCGCTTATGACGCAACGCTCATGCTTGCCTATGACACAACCTTTGACGGGGACGGTGCCCTCACATGCGTCTGGATGAACCAAAACTACAACTGGAGCGACCCCACATTCAAAAACAGATGCGGAGAATCACTCAACCTAGCAGTAAACCTACTTGCAGATGTCCTGCACACATTTTACATGCACGAAATAATCCCAGAATTTCCACCAGCGCACATGTTTTTGCTATTTCTGATATTAACAATCTCAATCTTAATCTTCTACATAAAGAAAAAGAGCTAATTTAATTCCCTTTCTAAAAAAACTTATTAAAAAACAAATTTTTAAATTAGAAATCAACAATAACGCCTTTTAAACGTGAAAATTCCTTAAATTTAACCTTTTTAACCTTTCTAATCCAGGAGCTTGGTTGCTTGGCAAGCGTAACAGTCGAAGATGTCCGTGATGTGCTGGGCATAACCGCAGCGGACATCCCGGACACTAAACTCGATAAGATGATTAAACGAGCTGCCGTCACACTTGAGCTTGAGCTTAGAAAGGAAATTGATTACCAAAACTGTACAGACGCAGAGAAGGAGGCTATAACGGTTTTAGCTGCAATATACGCGGTTTGCTATTTAACTGGAGGCTCAGCCGCTGGCTTAAGCTTTAACATAGGCGACAAAAACGTTTCAGCGTTAAGCAACGCTCCACCACTAAATGTGCTTCAAGGCGAGTTGGAGCGAATTCTCGCAAACCTAAAAGAGCCCTACGTGGGAGTGGCATAAACTTGGGAACAGTGCCAGAAGCCTATTACACGTTTGTGGTGGATTATGCGCCTTATGTTTACGTTATACCCAATTCTGGTCCAGACATGAGTTTTGGACGGGCTGTTTTGGCTGCAGCCTTCGCAATAGACTTCTTATCAGAGGCTTACAATGCCAATCAGTTTGAAGATAGAAAAACAGAAATTTACAACAAAATTGTCAGCCTTGCAGATTGGATTTTAACACAGCAATGCACAAACAATGCGAAGAAGGCTTATGGCGGATTCAAAAGCAACGAGAACAGCACGTATTACTATGCCATAGACGCTTGCCGCGTTATTCCTTCGCTTCTGAAAGCCTACGAGCTGACAAATGATGCTGACTACTTGAATGCTGCAAAGCTTGCTGCTGGCACCTTCCTCAAAACCATGCAGGACCAGCAAGCCTATGGCGGTTTCGCGAGAGCCGTTGACATAGACGACAACTGGCTTTTGCAGTTGGACATTGAATGCCTCTACGGGCTTGTAGGCTTGAAAATGCTTGCTGAAAAATATGATGTGGCAAACGCAGGCCTCTATCAAAACATGATGCGCAAGGCTGTATGTTTCCTACGTGAAGGTTTTGAGGGTTTATGGCTTTACTTTGACCCTTCTGACGGCAGATGGCACCGTGTAGGCTTAAGCGAAAACGAGGTTTATGACGACTGTTTTGCTTATGCGCTTTTGGGATTGTACGAGTATGAAGGCTGGAACCCATCGTGCCGCAAAGTTTACAGTTTTCTAAACTCTGTGGGGTCAAGCAACAAGTATCCAGCTTATAACGCTGCTGTCTGCTGGGCTGGCTACATAGACGTTGTTTCACGTTTGCCAGCCTGCCCCTACTATGACGCTGTTACAAGCGGAATCCTATGGAAGGTTCGGTGGGAACATGACAAGCCAAGCCTCGCCTACAGCATGAAGATAATTGAAAGGCATATGGAAGAGTTCATGTTTTGGGGCGTTAAACACGCTGACTACAGTCCAGTTGAGAATAGGAAGGCTATGGCTACGGTTTGCTGGTTGGCGCGGTTTTTCCTAAACTATGAAGAGCCTAGAACAAGATTTACGCAGCTGCTTAGGGCTCACGGCGCGGCTGTTACGCTTTACCCAGTAAAGGAAAGCGGCGAATCAGTCAGCTATGGCGAGGGCGTTGACATTCAAGCCTTTATTGAACATGCTAGGGCTGATGAAGCCCTCATTGAGCCTGGCTACCTGTCAAGCGATTACATTACGGTTTACGCTTTTGCGCCGTTTCGTGTTAGAGACAAAATCCGCTTGGGCAGCGTTGACTACGAAGTTTTAAGTGTTCAAGCTTTTGATTGGCGGGGTGACCCAGCCTATTTTAAGGCGTATTGTAGGAGGCTGACAAGCGCATGAGCGAAGTGGTGAATCCCGTTGACGCTGTTGTTAGGCTGTTAAGTGAGAACATGCGCGTTGTAAAAGAAGATGAAAGACTTGCAAACATTCAAGTTAGTCGCGAATGGCTAAGCCAAGAGGCTTTGCAAAATGTTGATGGACAAGTAACGGTTGGATTGGCGGAGTGCCTCGACACAAAAATTGATTTAAGCGGCAAAGTTCGCAGACGCGTGTGCACCATACGCGTTAATGTTTGGAGTCGAGACCAGCTTATCCGCAGCAAAATGGTTGAAGAAGTATTGCGTATTGTCCGCGAGAACAACAGCAGCCCAGGAGGCAACCTAGCCTATTTGGATGTTGTTAGCTTTCGCGATTTAGACCGTGTGGACGTTAAACCCTTCATTTACCGTACCGAGTTTGTCCTCAAATCATGGTTATTTGAAAATGTGGGAGTGTGAATGGGAAATGCCTGAAACGTATGGAGCGCATGAATGCCGCGTCTATTATGTTGTGGAGTCAACGTATGGGCAGACGCCTTCGAATCCTTCGATGGTTTGCGTAAACGCTGAAAGCGTTGAGTCTTCGTTGAATCCAAGCCTTATTCAGTTGCGTGGTGTTGGTGGCAGGGATTTGGCGGCTTTAAAGCGCGGTTTGCTTAAGCCAACTCTGAAGATTGGTCATGTGCTGCCAAGTGATGCGCCTATAAACTTTATTCAGCATGTGCAGACGTTAAACAGCCTAAGCGTTCAAGTGGTTTGGTATAAGGGTTTATGGGCTTCTGCAACAGACATTATCAGCCTACTCTATAAGGGTATGCGGATAGACAAGTTGACAGTGGAATGCAGCATAGAAGATGTTGTAAAGGCGACTGTTGAGCTTGTTGGACAGGACGTGGCTGTCGGCACCAGTAAAATTTCAGGGGCTACATACAGCGATTATGGTGGGGCTGTTGCTTACACTGAAAGTTTTGTTCAGCGTGGAAATGCTTCTGGTGGAAGCCTAACCGAAATACCGCGTGTAACAGACTGGAAGTTTACAGTTGAAAACAATGTTAAGCCCGTACCTGTCATACGCAGTTCAAATGCGCATCTGCTAAAGTATTTGCCAGCTCGTCACCGCAGTTTAAGCGGCGAATTAACCTTTGAGTTTGAAGACAAAAGTGAGTTTGAAGACGTTATCGCTGACAGCGAGTTTAGCCTAAAATTTGGTTTAGGCGGCTCAAACTATGCTTTGTTCACTTATTGCAAGTGGGACAATATAGCTGCGCCTACACGCGTTGAAGACCTTGTCAGCTTGAAAGCCAGATTCATAGCTCGAGACGTGGTGATAAGCTGATGAGGACAGAAACTGTCGAGATAGATGAGCGTTTCGGTAAGGAATACGCTGGCAAATACGTTTTCCAAGAACTTACTTGGGCAAAACGCAGCCGAATAATCCAGAAACATACAAAATACCATCCCATAACTGGACAAGTGGTTAGCAGCGACTACATTGCCATCCAAGCAGAAACCATAATGGCGAGTCTTAAAGAGCAGCCACCTCACAAGCCAATAACCCTTGAGAAGCTACTAGGCGAAGAAGACGGCGTTCCAATAGGCTTGGGCGAATTGTTCAGCCAAATTGTGAATCGCCTAAACAATGTGGGCTTTGAAGAAACTGCTTTTTTATCAGAGCCATCAGACGCGGAAAGCCAAACCAAGCCCTCACAGAGTTCCGTCTCTGCAAAGAGTTCGGGTGGACACCACGCCAACTCGCCAAGCAGCCAGCCAAAACCATCCAACAGTTCATCATTATCCTAAACGAGTTAGACAGTCAAGTGGAGGAGGAAAAAGCCAAAGCGGAGCGTGAAAGCAAATGGCGGTTGAAATAACATGTGACGTTGATGGTATAGAGGAGTTTCAAAGAGCCATGAGGCAGTTTGACAGTGGAATGCAAAGATGGGTGCATCGCCAATTGGCAAGCTGGGCTGCTGATGTTAAGGCTTTGGCTAAACAGTTGGCGCCCGTAAGAACTGGACATTTACGCAGCAGCATCTACGCCAAAATAGAAGAGTGGGTTGCCGAGATAGGCGCTGAAGCAACTTACGCCTTGTTTGTGGAGTTTGGCACCCGTTACATGCAAGCCCGCCCATACTTGTATCCAGCCATTCAAGAGCATCTGCCAAGGCTTGAGCAAATAATTTGCGAGGCAATAGACCAGGCGAAAATGGAGGCTGGTTTGTCATGAGTTTCCGTGAAATTGCCGTTACTATTAGGGCTGTTAATCGTGCAAGTCACGAGTTTGCCCGCATACAAACGGATGCTGAATCTTTAAGTGTGCGGATTAAAAGCCTGGGCGCTGCTATTGCTGGTTTAGGCGCTACTGGAACCGCTATTGGGCATATTGCCCACCAGTTTGGCTTGCTAAACGATGAACAAGCGCGTGTTTTCAATTCGGCTATGATGGTTGTCAGCGTCATGGGCATGTTTATGCGGACAAGCATGGGTTTGGCTGTTGCCCAGAAGGTTTATGCTGCTGCGTGTTGGGTTGCGAAGGTTGCGCAAGACGCCTTAAACATTAGTTATGCCACGTTTTTGGCTTTAACTGGCGTTGGAATAGCCGCCATTATTGGGGCTGCTTTGGCTATAAGCTATTTTGCAAGCCAAATGAATAGTGCAGCAGCTTCTGTGCAGAGCTTCAATGAGGCTGTTGCTGAAATGCCGACGCGAACTCGCAGCATCACAAGGGCTGGAGAAGAGGAGCTGTATAGGCGAGGTGTTGAGCAGTGAGCGTTGAAATTCCAAAGATGGCAGTAGCTTTTGGACAGTATGGGATTCCGCAAGCTGATGTAGTTGAGTGCCGTGTGCATTTAGGCTGCACAAAAGAAGTTAGCAGTTTTGAGCTTTTACTTCAAAACTGGAATGGAAAATACAGCCCAAACGGTTCTATTCCGCTTAGCGTTGGTATGGACGGCAGCATAAGCATTGGCAGAGGCACTAACATTCCGCAGATTATTACTTGCCGTATTGAAAGTCTCAAGTATCAGTCTTCGCCTGTGGAAAACTATGCACGTGTGAGTGGCAGATGCTGGGGTGAACGCCTTTTCCGACGCGTATTCACTGGAACTTTCATTAACCAGAAGGGCGAGGACATTGTTAAGCATTTGCTGGACTATTATGTTGGTTTAAGCCATACGCGAGACAGCACGGAGCTTGTTGAAGCTACGGACACAACCTACGCCAAGCTGGAATACAAGGATACGCCAGTGTATGACATTATCCGTTATATTGCGGGTTCTGCGGACAAGCAGGGCTTTATAGGTTTTGATTTTCGTATAGCGCCAGATGGCAAATTCGAGTTTTTCCCGCGTATGAGCAAAACAAGCAGCGTAAGCCTTTCAGAGCTTATTGAAGAGTATGAATACAGCAGGGATATTCACCGCGTCCGCAACAAAATCACAATTTATGGTGCTGCTGACAAAAGCGTTCCATTGGATAAGGATGCTTGGACTGAAAGCCTCACGCCCGCAGACGGCGCTTGGTCAGTTTTGATTGGTTCAACTTTAAGTCTTGACAACAGCGATAAAGTGCGTGGAAACTACAGCGTAAAGCTTTATGCAGCGGGACAAAGCGAACTCGCTGCAGTTTTCACTTTGAACAACGCCATAGACGTTTCATTGTATAAACACTTAAACTTGTGGCATAAAATCAGCGGAGACGCCTTCGCATGCGTCATAATGCTTTACAGCACAACAAGTTACACGGACCATTACGCAACTTACGCTTACACGATAGAAAAGGACAGATGGGAAAACGTTCAAATTCCAATAGGCAAAGAAGCAGAAGACCGTTGGAGGATATGGGGCAACTTTACATGGTCAAGCATTAAACGCATACGCGTAAGCGCAGACCTTCCAGGAACGAGCGGAACTGGAACAGAATGGATTGACAGCTTATTCTTTGGCGGACGCAGATACAGCGCCACGCAAGAAGACACGAACAGCCAAAACGTTTACGGCCTACGCGAGTTGACAGATACAGACGAGGAGCTTTACAGCGACAACGAATGCAACTTAAGAGCCAAAGCCCTTCTTGACTATTACAAGAACCCAGCCGAGCAGCTTACTGTTAAAAGCACAGTAATAGACTATGGCAACACGCCACTTTTGCCAGGAGACAAAATCCACGTTACACTGCCAAACGAAAATGTCGACGCAGACTTCCGCATAGAAAGCGTAGAATACCGCGTGGATGCGCGAACACAGACGCTTGAAGTAACTCTCGAATTGGGACGCGAAACTCCACTTTTGGCTGATTATCTTTACGCTTTGAAAAGCAAGACAGACCATTTGAGCCGTTACAAAGTTGCGAGGCTGATTTAGAATGAGCGAAGTTCCCTATGGACGTTATGAAGAAGCCTATAGGGCTATTCACAGCGCTTTAAGCGGGCTTATCCAACGCATGAAGCTTTTGTGAAGAAGATTAGAGGGTTTAGCGATGAGAAGCTGGCTAAAGCATTAAAAACGCTTGGTTTTTTAGCGCAGACAAAAGTTTACCTGTTCTGGAAAAAG
>Ga0078972_1003410_pt1 | contig 47840 bp, 43 predicted proteins | sample YelNatPaOPGAMG01_FD_67568 | JGI IMG/M metagenome (GOLD analysis project Ga0078972, IMG submission 67568) | Hot spring thermophilic microbial communities from Obsidian Pool, Yellowstone National Park, USA - OP-RAMG-01 (SPADES assembly) (version 2) | ecosystem: Environmental > Aquatic > Thermal... | reverse complement strand
GCACCCGCCGAGGCCGGGCCGGGCGTCCCCGGTGGGGTTCCGCCCGAGCTTCTGGGCCAGGGCGGCCCTCCCGCGGCGGCTCAACCTCAGGCCCCCAAGATCCTGCCCGCCTGGGCCGTGAAGGCGCCTCACCTGATCCGCCAGATCGCCCCGGCCTACCCGGAGGCCGCTCGGGCCATGGGCCTGACGGGCAAGGTCCTGCTGCAGATCGTCGTCAACCAGGACGGACGGGTGGTGAGCGTGGAGGTCTTGCAGGCGAGCAACCCCATCTTCGTCGATCCCGCCGTCGCCGCCGTGAAGCAGTGGCAGTACAGCCGGCCCATCGACGCCGGAGGCCAGTCCGTCGCCTGCTACGTCACCGTGCTGGTGAGCTTTGCCATGGGCTGACAGGGGCCTGCCGCTAAGGCGTTCAGCAATGGCAATACGAGAACGCCGTTCTCGATTCGCACGGAACTCCGTACCCCCCCCCGCAAGAACATTACGGCTGAAGAATCAGCGATTAGCTGAGCATGGCGGGCCAGAATAGACGGCAAGGTGTAACCCCAGTACACGTCGGTCCATTTGGTCCTCGTTTTGCTAGCCATTGATTTTTCTAGTGATTTCATGCGCCCTCGGATTTGGCAATCTCTTTGCTTAATCTTTTCATGGAATCGGGGCAGGGGAAGGATCTTAGCCAAATAGCGAAGGAGGTAGCTCATGAAGCACAAACTCTCTCTTGTGGCCATCGCTTTGGGACTCTTCGTGGTGGTGCTGACTCTTTTCTCGCTGCGTACTCAGGCCGCCCAGACTACCAGGTGTTGGCCTGGGTACATCTCCGATCTGCAATATACCTGTAGCCCCGAGGCTACTTTGAATTGTACCGGCTGTGATGTCATCATCACGAAAACGCCATAGGGCTTCCCTGAAGCTTACCAGACGGAACTAGCCGCGCAGCCCCCCCCCCGGCTCCCTACCTTGCGCGGAGGGATCTAATGAAGCGGAACGGTTGGATAGGTGCCGGACTATTCCTCACTATTTTGTTCTTCGGGGGGCGGATCGTGGCCGAAGCATCAGCACAGGCCCCTCCCAAGGTTTGCTCTCTGTCCCACGTAAGCTGGCCTTTTCTTCCGAGAGACGTGGAGGGGCTCGCAGTAGATGAGGGGAACACCCTCTGGTGCCTGGACCGCAGCGGGGCGCGTATCTTGGTGCTTTCAGCGGAGGGAAAACTCCTTCACACCATCGGTTCGCCTGGTGTCAACGAAGGGGAACTGCAGGACCCCCTCACCCTCAGCCTGGAACTGAACAGCCGCAGGGTCGCTGTGGCCGACACCGCCTCAAGCCTGGTTTTCTTCGATATGGACTCGGGCCATTACCTTTATACTCTCTATGGCCTTCATACTTACAACATCTTCGCCTTCTTTCTGACGCCTCAACGTATTGTTTTTACCAATTGGGGAATCCCAAGGGAAAAGTCACCGGAGCCGCCCTTCTTCGCCATGCCTCTCTTTTCTGTAAATCCCAAGGGGGAAGATCTCCAGGTAGCTCGCGGCTGCGAGAAGCTCCTCGTCACCGCCCAGGACCACGGCTCCTTTTGCCTGTTCCAGCGGGGGTTTTCCGCTCTCTTCCGGCAGGGGCTCTGGGTTGTCTGCAAAAGTTTGCCTATGCAGCTTCTCTTGGTAGATGGACAGGGAAACGTCGTCAAGAAGGGGGCCCCTATCGGCCGCATCTCGCCCCTTCCAGTGTCCCGTTTCTTGGAAAGTGGGTTTCAGTTGAAAGCGCTCCACGACATCCCGCACGCCACTGGGGTTGTCGTTTGGAGGGGACGCATCGGAGTTCTATGGCAGGAGCCACCTGTGCCAGGGCCGCAGCTGCGTCTGCGGTGGTTCGATGATACCTTAAAACCGATCGGCGAAACATCGCTGGACCTCGGCAAAACGCTCGTCCCCCAGGATGTGGTTATGGCGTCGCTATGCGACAGCGAGGGAAGGCTTTATGTACTGGTGGTTCACCGTGGTGGCTTGCCGCCAGGTCAATCCACTCTCTACCTAGGGCGACTGCCATGATACTCATCGACGGTCGGCGCCTTATCCTGGTGACAGGGGCACTGATTTTCGGCATGGCTGTGATCAGTTGCCGTCACCAAGTAGCGAATGGACCCCCCATCACCCTTTCTGGAGTGAGATTGGCTCTTCCCGCCTCGGCGCAAGTTTCTCTCAAGAACACGCCCTATATAGGGTTGTTGATAGTTCCCGCCGAAGGTTGTCCTTGTCGATGGACAACGGCTTACGTGGCGCTCGTGGAGGCCGAAAAGGGGCTTAAAACGCCATGTGTGACTCGCGTCGTTCTAGAGGGAGGCAACGAACGCACCCTTGAGGAGCTGAAACAGGAAGGCTTGCCGGTGGAGGCTTTGATTCTAGATCAAGAGGGGCGGTTGGTTGCCTCTCTCGGTCTCGGCTATTCGGATCTACCTTATTGGACTCTATGGAAACAGGACGGAAGTTGGACGCTGATTCTGGCAGCTCGCCTCTCTGCAGTCCACGATGAACAAGCGTTGTTGGGGCAGCTCTTGACCACCCTGCACGGTTTTTCTTGAGCCAAGAACCAGGCGCATTCTTGTTTCGCAGTTCGCTTTCAGCTCAGGGGGTGCAAGTCATGATTTGCAGGAACTGGATGGGAAAGTTGATGCTCCCGTTGGCAGCTTGCCTTTTCGGAGGGGCTGTGTACGCCAGAGTTCCCTTCCTTTGGGCCGTCGGCCTTTCGCCGGGGGAGCCTCCCCGGGAGTTATCGCCGGAGCACCGGCCCAAGGCGGCGCCCAAGGCGGCGATGAGCTGCACCGGCGGGCAGTGGGTGCAGGTGGGACAGAGCTATTATGATGGATTCTGTGCAACCTATCTTCAGGACAATGGCTGCACACACTGCGTGACCACGGCACCGCCGATCTTGCCTCCTTGAGGACTGACACGAAATAGACGCAGCAGACTCTGGGTGCAGCCGCGATGACCGGCGATGACCAGGACACAGCGTGACGGTTTCACCGCGCTGAGCACTTCGGCCAAGCCAACGCTCTGACAGAAGGGGGTGATCTTCATGTTCAGCAAGAGAACGAGAAAGCCAAGAATGTTCCTGGCCGCATGTGTGCTGCTGCTTTCGGGGATTGTTCGGGCGGCCTCTCCTCCCACTACCCTCCACCTTTCGGATCTGCCGTGGCAGGGTATCCCGAAGGTGGTGCACACCGTTATCGCCGATTCCAAGGGCGATTTGTGGATGGCCGATCGATTCGGAGGAAGGATCTGCGTCTTCAGCCCCCAGGGAAGGCTCCTGCGCACCATCGGGTCGCCAGGGGCCGGGCCGGGCCAGATTCAGGACGCCATGAGCTTCACACTGTGCGAGCCGAAGGATCTGGTGGCAGTGGACGACTCCGAAATGCTGCTCCAGTTCTTCACCGCTTCCACCGGAAAGTATCAGCGAACCCTGCAATTGGGAACCTTTGGGCAACCATTCTCGGGCTTCTACCTCACTCCCGATCGCATAGTCTTCACTGGCCTAGGTATGGCTGCCCCCCACGAAAAGCCGCCCTGCCAAGCCTGGACCCTTTTCTCCACGGACTACGACGGAAAAGATCTTCGAGTCGAGCGCTCCATGAAGCTCCAGACGGAAGCCAACGTGGCGGGTATGGTCTTCTTTGCCAAGGGTTTCTGTCTGCCCCTCGGCCACGGAATCTGGGCCGTAGGCCACTCGCTGCCGGCTCAGATCTTCCTGGTCAATACGAAGGGGCACGTGCTTAAGGCTTCAGCGCCGGAGGGGATGCCGCCAGAGATCCCAATAAATAAGCTCTCCGATTCCAAATGGCTCTTTGCCAAGGGGAACGAACTACCGAGAGCCGTTGGACTGGTTCGGGATGGGTCGGAGCTGGGCCTCGTGTGGCGCCGCCCGCCCGCTCCCGGCCCTCAACTCTCGATCCAATGGTACACGAAGGATCTGAAGCCGGCCGGAGTAACCGTCCTCGACATTGGACGTCTGCTGGGGCCAGATGACATCGTAATGAGCATCACCGAGGCTCCCTCCCGCCGCATCTACCTGCTGCTGAACTCCGCCATCCCAGGCAGCCAGGACGCCAAGAACACCTTGTACGAGGCCAGGCTCCCATGACCGGCTCATTCCGGCGCAGGACCGTTGCGGAGGTTGTCCAAGCCATTCTTCTCGCCAGCCTAATCGCCTGCCACCATCCCGCCGCCTCACCCGTTTCGGCTCGCACCCTATGCCTGGAGGGGCGTTGCCCGGGTATGCTTCAACGGTTGAATGGGTCTACCGGTCCCGCTCACCGGTTCGACGTCGTGCTGTTGGTGCGGTCTCACACCTGTCCCTGCCAATGGGATGTGGCGCTGGGGTCCCTGATCGCCGCGGTGTCCCGCGAACATCTCGATACCGCAGTCACCCTCGCCCTGGAAGGGGGCAAGGACGCGGATGCCACCCGCCAAGCGCTCTTCCTCGGCTTGAACCAGAACCAGATTATCGAAGACGACGGAAAGACTTTCTCGCACGACCTTGGTTTGTCGTCCTTCGATCTCCCCATCTGGTTGACGCTGGACACACTGGGAGAGCCGCGCGTCATCATGGAGGCGCGCCTCTCGCCGGTGGGCGATGAGCAGGAGCTGGCCGGAACCCTGCTGGCGACGCTCCACAGCTTTTCGGGAGGGATTCGCCCATGAGAGGACGCCGTGGGACAGCCGCCATACTGTTGTCCATTGCTCTGTTGTCCGCCGCCGCGGCGCGGGCCGAGAACGCTCTTTGGGCCGTCGGCCTTTCGCCGGGGGAGCCTCCCCGGGAGTTGTCGCCGGAGCACCGGCCCAAGGCGGCGCCCGAGGCGTGGGTGCTGGCGGAGGGGGGCGATGTCCTGGCCCTGTTGTCCAAGGACCAGCCCCTTCCTTCATCCCTTTCCCGAATTCATCCGCTCCTCGTCACGCTCGCCGGCCCTTCCCCAGAGGCCGTAGCAGAGGTGCCCCTCCAATGGCGGCCCGATGGAGTCCCCAACTTGCCCCCTCCCTTCGGCCGCGTGATGACGGGAAAGGGCGGCAGCGTCACCCTCTACCCGCCCCAAGGCCTGGGTGTCGTGGTCTGGGTGGACGATCCCCGCTACGAGCCGGGCTTTGTCCGCGTGCCGGCGGGGAGCACCGTGGCTTCGCTCGCGCTCGTTCCTTGCGCCAAGCCCTTCCTGCGAGTCACCGATGAGACCGGCCGTGAGCTGGCGGACGCTTCGCTCACAGCCATCCGCCCGGACGCGCTCTCCTCGCCCATCAGCCTCTTCGCCGCGGCCTCGGGCTCGCCGGCGCTTCACCTAACGGCGGACGGAGCGGGCCGTCTCGTTCTCCCCGAAGATCATACCGCGCTGGCTGGGTGGATTACGGCGTTGGGCTATGCCCCGCTTCGCCTGGTCTCCCTTCGCGGGATTTCCGGGCACTCGTGCATCCTGCACCGGGCGGACCGTTGCGCGGCCACTCTCCTGGATGGTTCCACCCACAGCCCGCTGACTTCCGCCCGATGGTCGGTCCAGTGGAGCCCGAAGGGGCTGCCCTGGGTCGTGCTCGGCGAGGAGTCGTCCTGGAGTCCCCGGGACGGAGCCGTCTATCTTCCCCATTTCCCCTGCACCCTCACCTTTCAGGCCGAAGGACACGCCTCCGCGGTTCTTCGCCTGGACGGCCCGCCCCGGAACGGCTCCCTGCGCGTGGAACTACCTGCGGGCATCGAGATCCAGGGCGTCGTCCAAGATCCCCAGCGGCAACCGGTGGCCGGCGCCACGGTCCTGGCAGGCGATCCGCTCGATGCGAAAGCACGCTGCGCCGAGACCGACGAGAAGGGGCGTTTCACCCTCGCTGGCATTCCCGCCAACGGAGGCCCCTTACGTTTGACGGCCGAAGCGGACGGGTTTCTGCCCACAAGCACGGGGCCCCTGCCCCTTCGCAGCCAAAAGGGAGTGGTGATTCAACTGCGAACCGGAGCCGTCGTGACGGGAAGCCTGGTGGACGCCGATACGTTGCAACCCATTCCCCACGGAAAGGTGATCCTTGCTCCCGCCGGCAACCAGACCTTTCAACCTGAGGCGCTGCAAGCCGTGACAGGAGAGGACGGCGGCTTCCGGCTGCAGGGCTTGGAGCCCGGGCCTTACACGCTGGATGCTTACGCCCGGGGGTGGACGTCGGCCCGCAAGGGCATCACGGCCATCGCGGCAGCTCCCACAGACGTGGGCACCATAGCGCTCTCATCCCGCCCCCAGGTGACGGGCAGCCTCTCCCGGACGGACGGCACCGGCCTCTCCTCCAGCGCCCGGGTCTGGCTCGAGCGGAAGCTTTCCTTTCACGACGTGACAAGCCCAGGCGGCCTCTCCCGTCTGGACGGGCACATCGGCAAGGACGGCCGGTTCATCATCCGGGGTGTGGCGGAAGGGCGTTACCTGCTGAGAGCCGCCGACGGTGACCAGAGGGCAACGATCGGCCCCTTTCGAGTGGAGGAGGAGGATAAGGATCTCGGCGATGTCTCCCTTCGGAGCGGTGCTACCCTCTCAGGGACGTTGTCGGGCCAGGAGGACTTCACCGGTTGGCGGGTGGAGCTGCTTGCCCAATCCTTCGACCCCGCTCCCCCCGTTCAAACGACCGGGCAGGACGGTGGATTCGATTTCGGCACGGTGAACCCAGGCGATTACCGTCTGGAGGCCTTTTCACCCCTCGCAAGCCAGCCCACAGCCATGCGGGCCCTTTCATTGGCATCGGGGGACAGGACCCATATCGTGCTCCCCGTGGACGGCGTTACCGTCTCCATCCTGGTGGAGGTGCAGGGGCAGGTGGCGGCCGGCGCCGCCCTGCTGGTGAGGCCGCCATCCACCGAGTCCTTCGACAACGGCGTCGTGCAGATCTCCGGCCCGAACGGCGTCATGAACCTGGGCTTGCCCACCACGAGCGTCAGCGGGCAGGCCGACGCCACGGGCATCGTTACCCTGACCAACGCCCCCACGGGATCCGTCCAAGCCTACCTCTCTTGGAGCGGCATGCAGTACATGGCGCCCTTCTCCATCCCCGCCGAACCGGCCTCCCTCCTCACCCTGAACTTTCAGGGGATCACCCTACAGGGGACCGTCTCTACGGCCGACGGCCGTCCACTTTCCGGCATTCAAGTGACGCTGGCCTACGAAGGGCTGGGCGCCTCGCCGGGCCAAAGCGCCTTCAGCGACGCTTCCGGCGCTTTTCAATTCAGGGGGTTGGGATCCGGAAACATACTTCTCTCCGCGCGAAGCAGCTCCGGCGCCACTGTCTCCCAGGAGGTCACGCTCACCGAGGCGTCGCCGCCCGCGCCGGTAGTCCTCGTTCTAGGAGGGTCGTCTCCGAGTAAGAGCACACCCTGAACCCTGATCGTCAGAGGGCTAGGGAAGGTGCGTGAAAAGCGGATCGAGGGCGCAGGCGAGCATGACGGCGAGGGCGAAGAGGTTGATCTGCATGAAGGCCATGCCGGGCGAGAATCCCTCTCCAGCCGCGAGCAGCTTGCGCGAGGCCCACGCCAGCCCGAGGGCGCAGAGCACGAGCGCCAGGACCGAGGGGAGCGAGCGGACCACGCCGAAGAGGGGGAGGAGCAGGCTCGAACAGGCGGTGGCCATCATCCAGACGCACGTGATCCGGGAGAGCTGCCCCGGAGAAAACACCTGCGTGAGGGTGGGGAAGCCGGCCTGCTCGTACTGATCGCCGTACTTGAGCAACAGCAGCCAGAAGTGCGGGATCTGCCAGACGAAGAAAAAGAAGCTGAGGGCCAGCAGGCCGCCGTCCGCCAGGCGGCCGCCGCCCGCGACCCAGCCGATGGCCGGTGGGATGGCTCCGATGATGGAGCCGGGAACCACCGCAAAGGCGGTGACCCTCTTGAGGGGCGTGTAGAGAAGATTGTAAGAGGCTACGGCGGCGGCGCCCAGAAGCGCGCAGAGAGCGCCGACCCCCAGCAGCAGGACCGCCTCACCCCCCGTCAGCAAAAGGAGGGAGACCAGGAGCCCGCCCGAGGGGGTGATCAGCCCCGCCGGGATGGGCCTTTTCCGCGTGCGCGCCATGAGCGCGTCGCTCTTCCACTCCTGCACCTCGTTGAGGGCCCCGGCACCGCAGGAGAGCAGGAGGGTCCCCGCGAGGGCGACGACCATCTGCCAGTGGAGGGAGCGGGCCGCGAGCAGGTAGCCCGTACCCGCCGAGAAGGTGGAGAGCACGGCGATGTCGAACTTGGTCAGGACGCGGAGCAGGCCGAGGGAGCCCCGGATGTCCCGCGTCAGGCTGCTCGGCCGGCCCTCGTCCATGGCGTCCGAAGACCGCGCGGCATCCCTTCCCCGCGCCACGGGCAACGCCGCGCCCCGGCTCCAGATCGCTGCCCTCGTCCTCAGGTCCGCCATCGTGCCTCCCGCTACTTCAACGTCTTGATATAGGCGATGATGTCGTTGACGTCCTGGGCCGACAGGTCTTTCTGGACAGGCATGACGCTGGGCGGGTAACCCTGCACGATATCGGCGTTGGGGTCCAAGATGGAGCGCTTCAGGTAGTCGTCATCGGCCTTGACAGTGCGTATCCGGCCGTTCGTGGATACGGTCACCTCGGAGCCGTAGAGCCCCTTCCAGGTGGGACCCACGATCCGGACTCCGTTGATGCTGTGGCAGCCGATGCAGCCCTTGGTCTTGTACAGGAGCTCCCCGTGGGCCGGACCGGAGGCGGCCTCTTGGGTGTTGTACCACTCTTCGAACTTCTCTTCCGGCATGATGACCACGTTGGCTATCATCAGGGGGTGTCCCTGTCCGCAGTAGCTGGAGCAGAGCAGGTCATAGGTGCCCAGCGCGGTGGGGTCGAACCAGGCGAAGTTGTGCTTGCCCGGCACCACGTCCTCCTTCACACCAAAGGCCGGAATGAAGAAGCCGTGGATTACGTCCAGCGAATGCAGGTCGCAGCGCACGGGGGTGTCGATGGGGAGCCGCAGCTCGTTGCTCACCTTGCCGTTCGGGTACTTGAACGACCAGGACCACTGACGCCCCGTCACCTCCACCTGCATGGCGCCGCGGGGCACCTCCCGCATCTGCTCCCAACGCGTCCAGCCGAAGTAGAACATGGAGAGGAACAGGAGGGTGGGGATGATGGTCCAGGTGGCCTCCAGGGCCACGTTGCCGTGGATGTCCTTGGGCCTGGGATTCCTGCTCCGGCTGTAGCGGACGACGAAATAGATCATCGTCGCCGTGATGCCTGCCAGGAAAAGGGCGGAGAGGGCAACGATGTAGATGAAAACGTGAGAGACGCTCTCGGTCAGGGTCGTGCTGGCTGGATTCATGGACCGCTACCTCAGGGCCACGTCGAGAAAGGTCAGTCCGAGAAAGATGATGATGATGCACAGCGTCACCATCAGCATGACTCTGAATAGGGTCTTCTCGTACTTCAGGTGCATGAAGAAGAAAACCACGAGGGCCGCCTTGAGCGGGCTGATGATGAAGGCCGCCAGGGCGTCCCATCGCCCTCCGCCCACGTGGAGCAGAGAGATGGAGGAGAGCAGGAGCGTGAGCCCCACCAGGGCCGCCCAAACCAGGGTGTAGGTGGTGTAGGTGACGACGTGGATCTCTTCGGTCGCTTCGTGAGCCACGGCCATCCCCCCCTTACGCCGCCAGATAGAAGAGCGGGAGCAGGAAGATCCAGATGATGTCCACGAGGTGCCAATACAGCGCGGCGTTCTCCAGGAAGACGAAGTGCTCCTGGGTGACCTTTCCTCGCGCCATCAGAACGAGCGCGGCGGTGAGCACGGCGATGCCCGCGATGACGTGCACGCCGTGCAGCCCCGTCATGACGTAATAGAGGGAGAAGAAAAGCTGTTCCCCCGGTTTGCCCTGGAGCAGATGGGAATGGGGGAAGTAGCCCTGCCGGATGTGGCCGCTCCACTCCACCGCCTTGACGATCATGAAGGCCACGCCGGTCAGGATGGTCGTCCCCACGAGCCCCATGGCCAGCTTCCTTCGGCCCCGCTGGAGGGCCGTGATGGAACTGGCCACCGCAAAGCTGCCCGTGAGCAGGACCAGCGTGTTGGCCACCCCCAGGAGGGCGTCCATGTGGCCGCCGCCCGCGCTGAAGGCCCGCGGATGGTCGGCCCTGTACATGGCGTACAGGACGAACAACCCGCCGAAGAGCATGCACTCCGAGAAGAGGAAGAGCCACATGCCGAGCTTGGCGCCCTCGTAGTCCCTGTGTTCCTCGTGGGCGTGTCCGGCCCGCACCGCTTCCGCAGCCACGTCGCTCATGATGCGAACGCTCCTTCAAAGTCATAGGCCTTTTCGGGGATCGTGGGGGGTTCCAAGAAGTTTTCGGTGGGCGGAGGCGAGGGGATCTGCCACTCGAGCGTCACGCCGCCCCACGGGTTCTCGCCGGCCTTCTCGCCCTTGAACACGGACACGATCAGGTTAGTGAAGACCACCAGGATCCCCGCGATCATGATCCAGGAGCCCACCGTGGCGATCACGTGGGGCGTCTGAAACCGCGGGAGGTAAAAGGCGTAGCGGCGGGGCATCCCCATGACGCCGAGCACGAACATGGTGAAGTAGAGCAGATTGAAGCCCGTGAACAGGAGGGCCCAGCCGATGTACGCCGCGCTCCGGTTATACATGCGGCCGAACATTTTAGGCAGCCAGTAGTGCAGGGCACCGAAGAAGGCGAAGGCCGCCCCGCCGAAGATCACGTAGTGAAAGTGGGCCACCACGAAGTAGGTGTCGTGCAGCATGACGTTCAAGGCCAGGGCGCCGAGAATCAAGCCGGTCAGGCCGCCCACGGAGAAGAGAAAGATGAAGCTCAGGGCATAGAGCATGGGCGGCTCGAGCGCAATGGAGCCCTTGTAGAGCGTGGCCGTCCAGTTGAAGACCTTGATGGCGCTGGGCACGGCCACCAAGAAGGTGAGGAGCGAAAAGACCGTGGCCGCCGCGTCGCTGAGGCCCGAGGTGAACATGTGGTGGGCCCAGACCAAAGAGCCCAGGAGCGCGATGCCCATGGAGGACCAGACGATGGCGGTATAGCCGAAGATGGTCCTGTGCGCGAAGGTGGGGATCATCTCCGAGATGAGGCCCATGGCGGGCAGAATCATGATGTAAACCGCGGGATGGGAGTACATCCAGAAGAGGTGCTGGTAGAGGAGCGGGTCGCCGCCCATGGCCGGGTTGAAGATGCCCACGTGGAAGATCCTCTCCACGAAGATCAGCAGCATGGTGATGCCCAGCACCGGTGTGGCCAGGACCTGCACCCACGAGGTGGCGTAGAGGGCCCACGGGAAGAGGGGCATCTGGAACCAGCCCATGCCCGGCGCCCGCATCCTGTGCATGGTCGTGATGAAGTTGATCCCCGTGAGGATCGAGGAGAACCCCAGCACGAAGACGCCGAAGACCGCCATCGGGATGTCCGCGTGCGTCCTCAGGCTGTAGGGGGCGTAGAAGGTCCAGCCCGTGTCCGGCAGGCCGCTTCCGAAGAGGGAGGCGAGGGCGATGACGGCCCCGGTCACGTAAAGCCACCAGGAGAGCAGGTTGAGCCTCGGGAAGGCCACGTCCTTGGCGCCGATCATGATGGGCATGAAGAAGTTGCCCAGGGATCCGGGGACGGCCGGAATGATGAAGAGGAAGATCATGATCACGCCGTGCAGCGTGAACAGGGCGTTGTAGTAGTCCGCGTTCTTGAAGAGCTCGCCGTGGGGCGAGAGCATCTGCAAGCGCATGAGGAAGCCCAGCGACATCCCCACGAAGAAGAAGAAGAGCGTGGAGACCAGGTAGAGAATGCCGATTCGCTTGTGGTCCGTGGAGAAGATCCAGCCGAAGAGCCCGCGGAACCGGCCGTGATCCTCGATGTAGCTCGCCGCGCGGAGGCGCGCTGGCGCTTCGGACGCCGTCATGTTCTAGACCTCGCCTCTTCCTGCTTGGCCTTGCGGTTGGGGTTCGTGAACACCAGGAACGCCACGAAAGCGAGTGCAGACAAAATGACCGCCACGCCCGAGAGGGCCATGACCCTCGAAACGAGCACGCTGCCCTTGGGCCGGATGCTGAAGCAGGAGAGGAGCTCGCCGACGATCCGGCTGCCCGTTTGCTCCTTGGCCGCCTCGCCGATGGCCATCTGGAGGGCCGAGGGCACGTAGCTCACGCCGTAGAGGTACTGAACCACCTTGCCCTTCGGGCTGAGCACGATGAGCGTGGCGGGGTGGACGTACATATCCTCGTCCTTCTGGTAGCTGAAGCCCACGGCGTCGGTGACCTTGTCGATGTCGGCCTTGTCGCCGCAGAGGAAGAGCCAGTCCTGCGGTTGGATGGGCCTCTTCACGAGGGCCATGTAGTTGCGCTTTTTGTCCGCCAGGATCTTGGGCGTGTCGGTGGGGTCGAAACTGAGGGAGATGATCTGGTAATCCTTGCCCGGATCGAGGGGCATCCGGTTCACCACGCCCGCCACCCCCTCGAGCAGGCGCGGGCAGATGCCGGCGCACCGCGAGTAGAAGAGGGCCAGCACCGTGGGCTTGGTCATGACCTGCCCCAGGGTGACCTCACGGCCCTGCGAGTCGGTGAACTTCGCGTCCAGGGGGACCTGCGCCCCCAGCCTCTCGGTCACGCCCTCAACAGTGATCTTGCCGGGGGCCTGTGCCATGACCGACGCCGCCAGCATGAGCCCCAGTCCAACCGCCCACGCCACCCGCAAGGCACCGCGGCCCGAACGCACCAACCTCCGTTCTTCTCTCTTCATGGCTCTGCATCACCTAGGAATCACGCCTTCATCTCGTATTTCAGGGGCAGGGGCCGCCGCCGGCGCTCCTGCGGGAAGGTTCGCTCTTCCCGCCCTGCCGTCCGATCCGACTTCTCGCAACTGCCCCTCCTGGGCTTTCTAGTGCTCCCTCGCTCACTCTGCGTCGGCGGTTCCCTCACCCGCCGCGGGGTTCTCATGGAGAGTGAAACAGCCGGTGAAGGAGATTATTCTCACGCACGAGGTGAGGACGATGCCGCGCGGCCTACGCCCTCAAGCCCCGCTCCCGTTGGCGCGGGGCGGGGGCGTCCTGCCCTTCGCCCCCGTCAGACCCAGCAGCTCTTGCTGGAAGAGCCCCCACTGCCGGGCATCGAGCCCCGCCACACCCGGATCCAAACCGTTTTGGGGCGGGTCGGCGACGGCCGCTCGAACGAGCACATCCAGGTTGGTCTGCCAATCGGGGAGCTGGGCCAGGACTCTGGCCGCCCGGCCCGGGTCCTTCACGAGCCGCCTGACGAGCCGCGCTCCTTCGCTGTCGTCTTCGGGCGGAGGCATGGGGATGGCGGGGGGCTGCTTGTAATCGGCTGCCATGTGCTTCATGACCGTCGGAACCGCCACCTTGCTGGGCGTCTCGCTCCCCTTGGAGAGGCTGAACTCCTTGTCCAGCGCCGCGATCTGCTGGGGCGTGTCCTGGCCGTGGTCGAAGTGGCCGAGGGATTGCACGTAGTGGGCGAGAGCGAAGCGGTCGAGGGGCGGCAGGGTGTCGTAGGAGGCCATGCCCGTTCCGGGGACCCCCTTCGAAAGCGTGCGGTAGATGTCGGCGATGGTGTAGCCGTTGGTCCAGCCGTTCGGGCTCGTGAAATTGCGCGGCTTCGGATTGAAGGCCACGGCCGCCGGCCCGTTCCCCTCCCCTGCCGGGCCGTGACAGGCCACGCAGTTGGCCTGGAAGAGCTTCTCTCCCCGGGCCACCGCCTTAGGCGTGGATCGGAAGGCGTCGTCCAGGTCTATCCCGGGCTTCTGGCTGCCCTTCACGGTGGGAAAAATCGTGGGGTCCGAGGGGAGCGCCGTGGCCTCCCTCCACTCCTTCTGCTGCTTGGAGACGAGGCCGCCCTTGGGCAGGAGCATGAAACCGAGGATCGCATAGAGGCCGGCCAGCACGAGGACCAGCACTGCCACGGAGAGAACTTGCTGCCGCTTTATGTTCATCGGTCGCGCCTTTCGCTCACAGCCTGAATTCCAACCCCTCCTGGAGGAAGGGGTCGCCCACCGGCGTGTCCTCGCCCTTGGCCATGGCGGCGCGGGCGGCGAGCAGACCCAGCGGCAGGAAGAGAAGGGCGAAGGAGAGCTCGGGCCACCCCAGCCGCACCTTCGCGCCCACCGCCGGGAAGATGAGCCAATAGAGGTCGATCAACATGAAGGCCAGAAGCCAGAGCGAGACCCACCGCAGGCGCTTGGGGCTGGTCTTGGCCTTCCGGCTCACGAGAGCGAGGAAGGGGACGAAGAAGTGGCCGATGCCCAGGATGAGCGCCAGCGCCAGCCAGCCCCCGGTGGTCCGCTGCTTGAACCAGAAGACCTCCTCCGGCATATCCCCGTACCACATGAGCATGTACTGGGCGAAGGCGATGTAGCCCCAGAAGACCGTGAAGGCGAAGAGAAAGCCGCCGAGGTTGTAGAGATGGTCCTTTGTGATCCCCGGCAGCCGGCCGCGGTTGTAAAGGTACAGCGTTCCCAGCGTGGTGGCGGCGAGCCCCGACAGGAAGGTCCCCGCAAAGAGGTAGACGCCGAAGATATCGCTGTACCAGACGGGCTCCAGGCTGGAGATCCAATCGAAGGCCACGGTGGTGAGCGTGAGGGCGAAGATGGCCAGCACCAGGGGCGCGTAGCGCCGGAGCCGCACGGTGATCATGGGGTCCCGGCTCCGGTCCTGCTCGAAGGAGCGTTTCACCACGAGCCCGTAGGCGAGGAACCAGAGAGCCACGCAGATCAGGGTCCGAACGATGAAAAACGGGGTGTTGAGCCACGCGGACTTGAGGACGATCGCCGGCACCGACGCGCCCGCGGGCTTCGCCCACGGATAGAGCACGGGCAGGCCCAGGAGGGCAGCCAGCACCAGTGGCGTGACCCACAGGGCCAGGCTGGAGAGGCGTTCGGGCACGCGCCTGAGGGGGACGCTCCAGATGGACTGGACCTGGTGCTCCAGGGCCACGATGAAGAGGCAGCCCAGGCCCACGGCGATGCCGAAGACCATCCAGACGAGCCAGTTGGCCCAGAAGCGCACCGGCCCCTCGACGAGGTAGGTGGCCGCCGCTCCCATCAAGCCCACGGCGGAAAGAAGGAGGAGGCTTCTGACCGTGGTCCCGCTACCGCTGCTCATTGCACATCCTCCGGCTCTGCGTGCTGGGAGCGCTGCAGGGCCCTGACGTAATCCACGATGGCCCACCGGTCGTTGGCCGAGAGGTCCGCGGCGTAGCTGGGCATGGCCCCCTTCCCCTCGGAAATGACGTAGTAGATGTAGCCGTCGGGCGCCTCGCGGTAGGTCGAAGCCTGTAAGTTCGCCGGCTTGGCCGTGTAGGCCGAGGTCAGCCACGGCTTGCCCGTCCCCAGACGGTCGTGGCAAACGGCGCAGTGGTTGTTGAACAGGTCGCGCCCCTTTTGAAGGACGGCCGGCGTGACCGGAAGGGGGTTGATCAGCTCCTTCCCCGCCTCCTCCGGGCTCTTGGCCAGCAGCGGCATGTACCCTCGGGCCACGGTCCCCACGGGGGGGAGCTGCATGCCGTGGCCGTCCGCGAAGAAGGAGTCGGCCTTCTGCGCGTCGAGCCTGGGCTGCACCTCCATGTGGACCATGGGCGGAAGGGTCGGGTAGATCTGGATGGCCCAGGCGGTGCCGAAGCCGGCCACCACGCAGGCTGCCGCGATGCCGGAGAGGGTCTTGAGCCACCAGCCCAGGCCGGGAGGCGCCGAGTCGGGAGCCGCCAGCACCTCCACCCCGGAACCGCCCGTTTCCAGGAGCGCCGCGCTCGCCGCCTCCACGTCCAGCACTCCCTCCACCGGCATGATGAGCAGGCCGAACCTGTCCTTGGTGGTCTCGCGGATGGCCTTGGAGCCGAGGATGGGACTGCCGAAGAAGGGCAGCTTGTTGAAGAGGAAGAGCATGCCCAGCCCGGCAGTGAAGGTGGCGAAGAGCACCGTCACCTCGAACATCACCGGGACGAAAGCCTGCCATGAGTTGAAGGGCTTGCCGCCGATCACCAGCGGGTAGTCCACGGCGCTCGTCCACCACTCAAAAAGGAAAGCGCTCACCGCCCCCAAGGCCGCCATGATGAAGACCAGCGTGCCCAGCCGGGACTTTTTCAGGCCCAGGGCTTCTTCCAACCCGTGGACGGGGAAAGGCGTGTAGGCCTCCAGGTTGGAGAAGCCCCTGGCCTTGATCCCGGGGATCGCTTCCAGGAGGGCCTGCGCGGTAGGATAGAGGCCGAGAACTCCAAAGGGCGCCTCAGGCTCAGGCATGGCCCACCTCCACCGTGTGTTTGGGCTGGGCGTGCGGTACGTCTGTCTTCACTTCGCTCGTGGCGATGACGGGTAGCACGCGCACGAAGAGCAGCACCAGCGTAAAGAAGAGGCCGAAGGAGCCCAGCAGGATTCCGAAGTCCACCAGGGTGGGGATGAACACCCCCCACGACGAGGGCAGGAAGCTGCGGTGGAGCGAGAGGACGATGATGGTGTACCGCTCGAACCACATACCCACCGTGACGCACGCCGAAACGAACAGCATCACGGGGTAGGAGCGCCTGAACCGGGGCACCCACAGGAGCTGAGGGATGAGCACGTTGCAGGTGATGGTGATCCATCCCGCCCACCACTGGTCGCCGAAGACGTAATTGGCGAAGATATAGCGAATGTAGGTGTTGGAGCTGTACCAGGCCGTGAAGCCCTCCATCAGGTAGGAGTAGCCCATCAGGCAGGACATGGTGAGGATCATCTTGTTCATCATGTCCATGTGGGTCATGGTGATGAGGTTCTCCATGTGCATGGTCTTGCGCACCACGGAGAGCACCAGCACCACCATGGCGAAGCCTGCGAAGATGGCCCCCGCCACGAAGTAGGGCGGGAAGATGGTCATGTGCCAGCCCGGCACGAGGGAAACGGCGAAGTCGAAGGAGACCACGCTGTGCACGCTCAACACGAGGCCGGTGGCGAGACCCGCCAGCAGGAGATAGGCCTTTTCGTAGTGGAGCCAGTTCCTCGCGGAGCCCACCCACCCCAGGCTGAGGATCCGGTAGATGCCCTTCCGCAGTTTGCTCGTCGTCCGCTCGCGCATGGAGGCCAGATCGGGCATGAGCCCCAGGTACCAGAAGAGCAGGGAGACGCTGAAGTAGGTGCTGACGGCGAAAACGTCCCAGACGAGCGGGGAACGGAAGTTGATCCAGAGATCCCGCACGTTGGGATAGGGAAAGAGCCAGTAGGCGAACCAGGGACGGCCCACGTGGATCAGCGGGAAGATGCCCGCGCAGCAGAGGGCGAAGATGGTCATGGCCTCCGCCGCCCTGGAGATGGCGTTGCGCCAGCGCTTCCTGAACATAAAGAGGATAGCCGAGATGAGGGTCCCGGCGTGGCCGATCCCCACCCAGAAGACGAAGTTGATGATGGGGAAGCCCCACGCCACGGGAACGTTGTTACCCAGCGCTCCAATACCCTCGTAGAGAAGATAGCCGATGCACCCGAATCCCATGAGCATGATCAGGCTCGTGATGGTGATGGCGATGAACCATCCCCGGCCCGGTTTGGTATCCGGCCACGCCAGCACCTGGTCATCGAGGCCGCCCAGGGTGACGGGCCCCTCCATCAGCGGCTGGTGGCGGATCGCTTCGGGAAGCAGCGCCTCAGGCATCCTTGTCCTCCCCAGGTACGGCTGGGTTCTTGAGCTCGGCCATGTAAGTGATGGCCGGCCGCGTGCCCAGCTCCTCCAGAACCTTGAAGCGGCGGTCACTACGGGAGAGACCGGCCACCCGGCTGCTCTTGTCGTTGAGGTCGCCGAAGACGATGGCGCTGGCGGGACAGGCCGCCTGGCAGGCCGGCACGATCTCCCCGTCGCGGAGAGGACGGTGCTCGTCCGCGGCCACGCGCCTGCCGTTGACGATGCGCTGCACGCAGAAGGTGCACTTTTCCATGACGCCCCTCGGTCTCACCGTGACCTCGGGGTTGAAGGCCAGGTCCAGGGGGTCCTTGATGAAGCTCGTGTAGTCCAGGAAGTTGAAGCGGCGCACCTTGTAGGGGCAGTTGTTGGAGCAGTACCGCGTGCCAACGCAGCGGTTGTAAACCATCTGGTTCAGGCCGTCGGGGCTGTGGGTCGTGGCCGCCACGGGGCAGACGTTCTCGCAGGGGGCGTCGTCGCACTGCTGGCAGAGCATGGGCTGGTGGACCACCTTCGGGTTGCCCGCGTCTCCTTCGTAGTATTTGTCGATGCGGATCCACTGCATCTCCCGCCCCCGCGCAACCTGCTCGGGGCCCACCACGGGGATGTTGTTCTCGGACTGGCAGGCGATGACGCAGCCGCTGCACCCCACGCACGCCGACATGTCGATGGCCATGCCCCACTTCTCCCCCGTGTAGGGATGGCCCTCGTAGAGGCTCACCTCCTGCTCGCTCTGAGGGTGGGCCGCCTGCCTCTTGTACTCGTCGAGGTCCCACAGCCTGACGATGTCCCGGCCCTCCAGGGAGAAGTGCTTTTGGGTCCTATAAAGCTCGCGATGGCCCCCGGTCGGGATCACGGCCGCATCCGTGCGAAGGAACGGGGAGCCCCCGGAGGCCACGAAGGGAAAGGCGTTGATACCGATTCCCGATGCGACCCGGCCCTCCGTGCGCCCGTACCCCAGGGGAAGGGTGACCACTCCCCGGGCCTGGCCCGGCTGGATCAGCGCGGGCACCTCAAGGCTCTTGCCGCCCGCCTCAATGCGCAGCAGGTCACCGTCCTGCACGGTCAGCCGCTGGGCGTCGGCCGCCGAGATCAGGGCGGCGCAGCCCCAGGTGAGATCCGTGACGGGGTCGGGCAACTCCTGGAGCCAACCGATGTTGGCGTAGCGCCCGTCCCACAGCTTCAGGTCGCGCGCGAGCACGAGGTCCATGCCCTGTCCCGCGGGAACCTTCGCCCTATCCATCGCCTCGGCCAGCGCCGCTCCCTTGGGCTGGCGGGGCGCCCTGGGCTCCACGTCCAGCCTGAGCACGCCGTCATGCACCGCCGCATTCCAGAAGGCTTCGAAGGGCACGGGCGAGGCGGCCGGGAAGACCTCCCTCCGCCAGCGTCCCATGACGTAGAGCCTGTAGTCCGTTTCCACGGGTGCACCCAGGGCCTTGGCCCATCGCAGCAGGATCTCCTCCGCCTGGCGGGTCTGGTAGAGCGGGCGGATGAGGGGCTGCTGGAGGCTCAGCAGATCCGTTCCCGCCTCGAAATCGCCCCAGGATTCCATCCAGTGATTCACGGGAAGGACCACCTGGCAGCACTTGGCCGTCTCGTCCTCCCGCAGGCCGAGGCGCACCCTGAGGGGCACGCGGGAGAGGCTCTGGACGAACGTCTCCGCGCCGGGATGGTCGTAGGCCGGGTTCGCACCCCACACGATGGCCGCGGCGTACACACCGGAGGCGAGGTCCTTGGCGAGAGTGGCCATGTCCTCCGGGGCGGCGAGCTGCACGGGCGGAGGCGCGAATGAGGCATCCACGGTGCTCCCCTCGGCACCCAGCATGGTGTTGAGCAACGAAGCGGCGGCGTGCGCCTCGTAGGGAAGGCTCGGCCCGGCCACCACGAGGGCCGCCGGACCGGCCTTGGCGAGATCCTCCGCCATGACTTCGAGGAGTTGGAGCTCCAGCCCCTGCGCCCTGGCCACCTCCTTGAGCGCGAAGGGCGCCAGGGTGGTCGCCGCCAGTCCGTCCGGAAGGGCGAGGTGGTGGCGCTCGTGGAGCTCCAGCGCCAGCGCGAAAGCCACCGCGGCCGCCGCGGAGGGACGCATGGGAAGGCGGTGGTCGGCCTTGGTGCCCGTGAGCGTCAGCGTCCCCTCCAGGGCGTAGAGCCGGTTCATCGGCTCCGCCGGCGAGGAGAGACGCCGGTTCGCGGCGAAGCCCCGGATGGCCGGAACGGCCTGGTCCATCGTGCCCAGCAGGTCCGCCTCCAGCGTCACGATCACCTTGGCCTTCTCCAGGTGGTAACGCGGGCAGAGGACCTCTCCGAAGAGGGCCCGGGCCGCCGCACGCCCCGCATGGTCCGCCGCGGGCTCCCACGCAACGTGCCGCAGCGTGGGCAACACCGCTTTCAGGTCCTGCAGGAGCGCCCTCTGGCTCGGGGAGATCACGGCGGGAGTCACGAGGAGAACGGCCTTGCCTCCCGAGGCGGCCGCCTTCAGGGCGGGGACCACTCGTCCGTCCACCGCGGCCCAGTCGGCGGGGCGTCCATCCATGGCGGGCTGCCTGAGCCGGTCCGGGTCGTAGAGGCCGATCACCTCCGCCATGATCCGTGGCGAGGTCTTGCCCTCAAAGAGGGGGTGCTCATCGTTGCCGTCGATGTGGATCGGCCTGCCCTCGCGGGTCTTGACGAGGACGCCGTAGGGCACGAGCCCCTCCTGGACGGTGCTGGCGTAGTAGTTGGCCACACCCGGGATCACCTCGGAAGGCTTCTTGGTGTAGGGAACGATGGTATCGCCTTCGGGGGCTTGGCAGGCGGCCGTGGCGGCGAGGGCCGCCGAGGCCCCCATGAGGCCGAGGAAGCGCCGCCTGGCCATGGGCTCCCTGGGCGGCTCCATGGGCGTCAGACCATTCGGGCTCTCCAGGCCGTTGCCTCCCTCCGGGGCCACCGCCGCGGCCTTTGCCGGGAGGACCTTCCAGAAGGCCCGCCGCTTTTCGTCCCTCTCCTCGTTAGCCACGGCGCTTCACCGAGTGGAGCGGGCCGGCCACCCTCCTTGAAGGCAGCGGTCCCCTCTGAGCGGCTTCCCCGCGGGCGCCTGCCGGCGCGGCCGGGCGGGATGAGCCGGCACCCTGCCTCCAGAACCCGCGCCCGAGGGCGAGGTTCCCCAGGAAGGCCGCGAGCAGCCCAGCCAGGATCTTTCGACGACTCGTACCCGCCATGGAGACTCTCCTCTTCATCCTTGCCTCGCGTCTCATCGGTGACAGGCGTTGCAGTTGGTGGGTCCGGCCTGGATCGGCGAGCCCGGCGGGAGATAGCGCCTCGGGTCCCGGTGGCAGGCCAGGCAGTGTCCCATCCGCATGTTCATGACGCGCCTCACCCGGTCCATGTCCTGGACGTCGCCGTGGCAGCTCTGGCAGGCGATGCCGGAGTTCACGTGCGGCCGGTGGTCGAAATAGACGTGGTCGGGGAGCTCGTAGATCCGCTTCCAGAGCAGCGGCTTATTCGAATCGTAGATGGCCGCGAGCTCTTTGATGTAAACGTTGCCGGTCTTGGCATAGCGATGGCAGTTCATGCAGGTCTGGACCGCCGGAACGGTGGCGTGCCGGGAACGCGTCGCGTTCGTATGGCAGTAGAGGCAGGGGATCCTCATCTGTCCGGCGTGAAGGCGGTGAGAGAAGGGGATGGGCTGCTTCGGGGCGTAGCCCAGGACGAATCGCTCCGGCTCGGCCACCCAGCCGACCGTGATCATGGTGACGAGGACAGCCACGGCGCCGATGGGAATCGCGAACCTAAACAGGCGGTCTAGCGGATGCATGAACCTCCTCCCAATGGGGCCGCACAATGCTCTAAACCTGGTTCCATCACCGCCTAATGTCCCATAAAAATACCGTGAAATGGGATGCGGCCATGCCCCATCCATTCAAATCCTCTCTTGAAAACGGGCTCCGTTTTGGATTATTCCCCGCCGCCGCGGACCTCCGCGTGGCACTCATGGCGCCGGCCGGCCCGCAGGCCGAAGCCAGAGGGAGGCGCTCGCCGCGCGAGGCGTGAAGGGGCGCACGGCCTGAACCGGCGCCGGGGCCCGTCGTTACGGATAGAGCCGGTAGAGCATGCGCGGATAGGGAATAGTCTCCCGGACGTGGTTTAGCCCGCAGAGCCAGGCCACCGTCCGCTCGAGGCCGATTCCGAAGCCCCCGTGCTTGACGGTGCCGTACCTGCGGATGTCCAGGTACCACTGGAAGGCCTCTACCGGGAGGCCGTGCTCCTTTATGCGCGAGAGGAGCAGGTCGTGGTCGTGGATGCGCTCGGAGCCGCCGATGATCTCGCCGTAGCCCTCCGGGGCCAGCACGTCCACGCAGAGGGCGAGGCTCGGGTCTTCGGGATCGGGCTCCATGTAAAAGGCCTTCACCGCCGCGGGGTAGCGGTGGACCATGATGGGCCGGTCATACTGCTGGGTGAGGATGGTCTCGTCGTCGCCGCCGAAGTCCTCGCCGTACTTCAGGTCGCTGCCCAGCTCGTGGAGCTGCCGCACGGCCTCCCTGTACGCCACGCGAGGGAAGGGCTTCTGGACCTTCTCCAGCTTGCTCGTGTCCCTCTCTAGGATCTTCATCTCCTCGCGGCAGCGGTCCAGGATCCGCGAGACGACGCTCACGAGGAAGTCCTCCGACAGGGCCATCACGTCGTCGAGGCCCGCGAAGGCCACCTCGGGCTCGAGCATCCAGAATTCCATGAGGTGCCGGCGCGTCTTGCTCTTCTCGGCCCGGAAGGTGGGGCCGAAGCAGTAGACCTTCCCCAGCGCCATGCAAGCGGGCTCGAGGTAGAGCTGGCCGGACTGGCTGAGGTAGGCCTTCTCGCCGAAGTAGTCGGTCTCGAAGAGCGTGGTGGTCCCTTCGCAGGCGGCCGGCGTCAGGATGGGGCTGTCGATGAGGGTGAAGCCCTTTTGGTAGAAGTAGTCCCGGAAGGCCTGCTCGATTTCGGAGCGGACCCTGAGGATGGCCACCTGGCGGGAGGAGCGCAGCCAGAGGTGGCGGTTCTCCATGAGGAAGCCGGTGCCGTGCTCCTTCTTGCCGATGGGGTACTCCTCGGCCATGTGGTGCAGGACTAAGCTGGAGAGCGAGAGCTCCACCCCGCCCGGCGCGCGCTGGTCGAGCCGCACCGTTCCCTCCACCGTGACGGAGGACTCCAGGGTCACGCGGTCCATGAGGTCGAAGACCTCGGGCGGGACGTCGCGGACGAAGGCCACGCACTGGAGGTAGCCCGAGCCGTCCCGCAGGATCAGGAACCGGACCTTGCCCGAGGAGCGCTTGTTGTAGACCCAGCCGTCGAGGGTCACCTTCTCCCCGTCGTGGGCCGCCAGTTCCTTCACGGTGAGCTTGTGCAGCATGGGGGCATCTCCTGACCGAGGGCTGAAATTATAGACAATTCAGGCCTTGCGGGCAATAGGGGGCGGCCGGACTTGGGAAGGGCGAAGGACGAAATTTAAGAACCGCGCCGGGCCCAGCCCCACCCGTGGAGCGCGGCTGTCTCTCGTCTCGCGCCGCTCTTACTCAGCTCAGTTGAGCCGCTTCTGCTCCCTGCGGAACTGGAACTCGCACTGGCCGGCCCGGATGGTCGAGCCCGCCTTGAGCTCCTTGAGGGTGACTCGCTCGCCGTCCAGGAAGGTTCCGTTGGTGGACTGGAGGTCGGCGAGGTAGTAGGCGCCCTCCTTGGGGACGATCCGGAAGTGCTGCCCGGAGAGGGTCTGGTCGGCGATGCAGAGGGTGTTCACCTTGTCGCGTCCCACGGAGACCACCTGGTTCGGAGGGAGCTGGAAGACGCGCGGGGGGTTCTTGCCACGGTGCAGAACCAACACCGGGACCTCGTCCAGAACGAGGGTGTGCTCCAGGGCCTCCGAGCTGGGCCCCTTCTGGAGCAGGGCCGGATCGAGTTCGGGCACGGACTCCGCAGCCGCCGCCTGGGTCGCCGCACCAGGGCTGGTGATGGAGAGTTTCTTGGCCAGGCACACGGGGCATTCGGCCTCCCAGAGGTTGAGCGGACGTCCGCACTGGTCGCACGTCCTCGTCTCCTGGACCTTCGTGCGCTTCCACAGGGCCACAACCCCGTAGGCCACGACGGCAAGCGCCAGGGCCAGCACCAGGAACAGAACCCATATCCATACCCGTGAGGCGGGTGGTGGAGGAGGAGGGGGCTGGGGCTTGGCTTGAGCGGGCGCCGCCGGATGGGGTTGCGGCGGAGCGGGCGGGTGCACGGGCGCCAGGGCGAGGCTGACCTTGGACCAAGCGCTGGCGACCTCCCCGGGCGTCATGCCCGAGAAGGGGCCGGCGTACTCGCCCCCCGTGAGCGCGGCGATGCGCCTGAGCACCTTCAGGTCGGGAGAACCCATGCCCACGGCCACCACGGCCACGTGGGCCCCTGCGGCGCGGGAGGCCGCGTCCTCCAGGGTCACCGCCGAGTTTTCGTCCTTCCCGTCCGTGAAGAGCAGGACCACCCCCTCGCTGTTCTGCGCCTCCACGGCCTTGACCGCGGAAAAGAGGCAATCGTAGAGCAGGGTGTAGCGCCCCCCCTCCTCCAGCTTTCCGATGGCCGATTTCAGGGCCTCGGGGTCCCGGGTGAAGGTTTGGACCTCCACCGGTGCGTCGTTGAAGGCGAAGATGGCCACGGGTCCCTTCTCCGCGAGAGTCGGGGCGAGCCCTTCCAGCATGGCCTTGGCCGCCTCGAACTGCGAGGGCGGTATGGACCGGCTGGTGTCCACCAGCACTGCCGTGGGTGAAGCCCATAGGGCCATCGGCGCGAGGAGCACCGTCAGAACGATGACTACGGCGAATCGGCGCATGGCAGACTCCTCCCCCTCTGAATACGCAGCTATTATAAGGACCGTCGCGCCGAGGCCGCAATAGATGGAGCCGGGACGTTGCCCCGCCCATCTCGCTGTGGGAGAATTTCCCGAAGCGGCAGCCACAAAGCCGTCGCGCATCCTCGAAAGGAGTCCTTGCATGTTGAATCTGGAACCTAAAAGGGTTTGGGAACACTTCGAGAGGCTCAGCGCCATTCCTCGTCCTTCCAAGCACGAGAAGGCAGCCGGCGATTACGTGGTTTCGGTGGCCAAGGCCCGCGGGCTGGAGTGGGAGCGGGACGAAGTAGGTAACGTCGTGATCCGGGTCCCCGCCACGAAGGGCCACGAGAAGGCTGCCATCACTATCCTCCAGGGCCACCTGGACATGGTGTGTGAGAAAAATTCGGGCACCGTCCACGATTTTCTGAAAGACCCCATCCGCCTGCGGGTGGAAGGCAACGTCGTCAAGGCCGAAGGCACCACCCTCGGAGCCGACAACGGAATCGGAGTGGCCATGAGCCTGGCCCTCCTGGATGAAGCCCAGGCGGTCCACGGTCCCTTGGAGCTGCTCTTCACGATCGACGAGGAGACGGGACTGAACGGCGCCAACAACCTCAAGCCCGGCTTCGTCAAGGGGATGCGGTTGTTGAACCTGGACACGGAGGAGGACGGCCAGCTCTACGTCGGCTGCGCTGGGGGCATCGACACCCTCATGAACCTGCGGGTGGGGCGCCGCCGCCAGAAGAGCCGGCAGCCGGCCTTCAAGGTCTCGGTCACCGGCCTGCGCGGCGGCCACTCGGGCGGCGACATTCACGAAGGCCGAGGCAACGCCAACCGGATCCTCGTCCGGTTCCTCCAAGAGATGGACCGCCTCTCCATCGGCTACGAGCTGGTGGCCATCCAGGGCGGCTCCAAGCGCAACGCCATCCCCAGGGAGGCCTTCGCGCTCCTGCACTTGAAAAAGGCGGCCGCAGACGAAGCGACGAGCGCCCTCAAGGCATTCCAAGCAGTGATCCGGGATGAGCTCAAGGGCGTGGACGACGGCGTGACTATGGCCTTTGAGGAGGCCAGGAGCGATATGGCCCCCCTCTCCCCCGGCAGCCAGAAGAAGACCGTGCGGCTCCTGGGAGCCGTGCCCCACGGCCTCATCGCTTACAGCCGGGAGATCCACGGTCTCGTAGAGACCTCCACCAACTTCGCCATCGTGACCACCACCCAGGGCAAGGTCCAGGTGGCCACATCCCAGCGCTCCAGCGTGGCCTCGCAGCTCGCCTGGGCGGCCCAGTGGGTGGCCAACGTGGGACTCCTGGCGGGCGCCCAGGTCGTCCAGTCCGACGGCTATCCGGGATGGAAGCCCAACCTGGACTCCCCCATCCTGAAGGCCGCACAGAAGACCTTCCTGCGGGTCACCGGAAAGGAGCCCCAGCCCAAGGCGATCCACGCCGGGCTCGAGTGCGGCATCATCGGCGCCAAATACCCAGGCATGGACATGGTCTCCCTCGGGCCGGAAATCCGCAACGCGCACTCGCCCGACGAGGAGCTCCACATCGACTCGGTCAAGAGGACCTATGCCGTCCTTCTGGAGCTGCTGAAGGACCTGGCGTAGGGACGACTTGGATCGGGGATTTAGCAAAGATGGGAGCGGGCGGCCCCGCGTGGCCTCCCGCGCCCGCTGGTTGAGGATCCTCCATCGAATCTTCGGCCCCGTCACGAAGGGTGGATCACCACAAAGCACGGGCGGGGGGCTCTCTTCGGCTCCCCGCCCTTTGCTATGGCTCTTCGGCGGCTACTTACTGCCGGATGTGGACCCAGTCTTTCTCGATCTTGTCGAAGAGCGCCCCCTCGTCCTTGCCCAGCCGCGGAAGCCAGTAGGCATAGAAGAGCTGGAAGTCGGGGTTGCTCATCTTCTTTAAGAAGGCGACGAACTCCTCGTGGCCCCCCATCAGGTCCCCCTCCTTCCGTTTGATCTGGGCCATGTAGAACCAGGCGTCCCTCATGGTGTAAGGGGTGTCCCCCAGGAAGTCGCTGCCCTTCTCGCTCCTCGCGATGGCCGACTGGAAGTACTTCGCCGCCTCGGCGTAATTTCCCTCGTCGTAAAGAATCCGGCCCGTCAGGTAATCGGCGATCTTGTCCCCGTCGATCCCCTTCTGGGTGCGGATCCAACGGATCCAGGCCATGGCCGGCGGATAGTCGCGCATGAGCCTGTACATGGTCACCTCGCCGATCACGTCCGCCAACGGCCGAGCGGTTCGCGTTCGGGCCGCGTCGAAGTAGCGCAAGGCCTCCTTGTAATTGCCCTCGTCCCAGTAGGTCTGGGCGATAGCGGCGGGCGGTTCGTCGGACTCCGGGCGCAGAGCCCACGCCCGCAGCAGGTAGAAGCGGCGGGCCGCGGGGAGGGTGGTCAGCTTGCTCGGGAGCGGCTCGCAGCAGAACATCCCCTTTTGGAGGATCTGAATGGAGCGCTCGTCGGTCAGCCGCGTGGCGCAGTCCATCTCCTTCTTGTAGTGTTCGGCCTTCGATTGGAAGGCTCCGCAGCACCCGCCGAGGGCGAGGAGCAAGAACGGCACGAGGATCCGAAAGGGTCTAGGCCTCACCTGAACCTCCATGCACCTATTGTAGGGACCGGACCCATTCCCGGCAAGCATCCTCACGCCGGCGGGCCTCCTGCGCGGCAGCGGCCGTCGCCCGGCGGTGGACGTTGTGCTAGGATGACGGGCCGAGCCCGAAAGCCGGACGGTTCGAGTCGGCCTGCGCCCCAGGGGGATCGTTTCGATGGAACGCTATGATGTGGTCATAATCGGAGCAGGATTCGCCGGGGCGGCCACGGCGTGGTGGCTCCGCCGGTTCGGCGTAAACAGCGTCCTCATCCTGGAACAGGAGCCGGTACCCGGGGCCCACGCCTCCGGAAAGAACGCGGGCATGGCCCGCCAGGCCGTCCCCGAACCCATCCAGTGCCTCCTGGCGGCCCGGAGCGTCTCTTTCTTCAAGGCACCCCCGGAAGGCTTCACACAGACCCCCCTCTTCGCCGAAAACGGCGGCCTCTTCCTAGCTCCGGAACCGGAGGATCCCAGACTGGAGCAGCTCCGGCATAATGCCCTGGCCGCAGGGGTCTTCACCTATTTCGGCGAGCGGCTGGAGGTCATCGAGAAGGCCCCCATTCTCCAGGACGCGCCCTTTCACTCGGCGCTCGTCTGCCCGACCGACGGCCTCGTGGACATCCACTCCCTGCTCTCGGCCTTTTTGCGGGGGAGCGCGTTGAGGACAGGGGTGCGGGTGCAAGGATTTGAGTCCTCGGACGGAAGGCTGAGGTCCGTGAAAACGGGCGATGGCTCCATCCGGTGCGAGAGCGTCGTCCTCGCGGCGGGAGCATGGTCGCACCAGCTCGGCCGCCTCGCCGGGGGGCTCCCCGTTCCCGTCACTCCCAGGCGGCGCCACCTCATCCACTCGGGCCCCATCCCCTGGGCCGACCCCTCGTGGCCCTACGTCTGGTGCCTGAATCCCGAAGTCTACTTCCGGCCGGAGAGCGGCGGTTTTCTCCTCTCCCCCTGCGACGAGGCGGTCTTCCAGGCGGGATCACCACCCACCGATCCCGAGGCGCCCCTCTGGCTCGCCTCACGCCTCTCGGAGGCCGTCCCCCGCATGAGCTCCATCCCCGTGGCCCGGAGCTGGAGCGAGCTTCGCTGCTTCACGCCCGACGGCGAGTTCTGCATCGGTCCCGATCCGATACGCGCCAACCTGTTCTGGGTCTGTGGGCTGGGCGGCCACGGCATGACCACCTCGGCCGCCGTGGGCGAGCTGGCCGCCCAGCTCATCACGGGTTCCGATCCCTTCCTCGATCCGGCTCCCATGGCACCGGGGCGGTTCGCCTGATCGGTTGGAGGTAGCCCTCGGGGCTAGGGCTCTGCCCGCATAAGCGCTTCGTTCTGCGTCTGGCACAGAAGGATGTGGCAGGCTCGGGCTCCGCGCCCCATGGCCTCGCGGACTTCGGTGGTCCAGCTGGTGCCTGGCAGGATGATCTCCAGCCACGAGGCCCAAACCCGCTGGCAGGCGATGCACGGCGTGTCGGGACGCAGGCCCGCCTTTGCCGCTCCCTCCTGGGGGAAACATCGGGTGACCCGGACCTCCACGCCCCTCTCTCGAACGGTCCACTGCGCCGCCATCCCCTCCCCGAGGAAGATGCGGTTGTAGCCATCCAGGAGCTGCACCGCCTCCTCCACCGATGCCGCAGGGGGCCTTTGCAGGGCCTTTAGGTACTCCCGGATCTCGATCCTCCCGAAGCTCGCCCTGACCCTCGCGTTGAGTTCCACGGCCTTGGGCAGCCCGCACGCCTCGGCAACCTTCAGGAACCACTGGCCGTCCCAGGCCAGCATGAGCCTCCCCAGAAGGCGCCGCGCCTCTTCCTCGGAGAGCTGGCTTTCAGCCTTGCGTTCAGTCATGCTCCTCTCCCGCCGGCCATTGTACAGCGCGCGGCTTCGCCCGTGAAGCGCGGAAGGGACCCCACTCCCGGGATGGGAGCCGAAAGGGCGGTGCAAATTCCTGCACCGAGGGACCCGAAGGGCAAACCCGAGCGCTCCGCGGGCAAAGCCCGCGGAGCCTCACCCCACCCTTGGCGTTGGCGCATTTTTTCCCCGCATCAAGTCCGGGGCCGAACGCCCCCAATCCCTTGGCAGGTGATCGTGCAGGTATGCCGGTCATGAAGATCCATCGGGATTTATACTGCCATTTCGCCTTCCATCGCGGGATTGGGGTACGCCGGCTCAAGCTCCGGCTCGATTGTCTCCTGGCCAGGGTGGGACGCCTCACCTTCCGGGGCGGCCGGCGCGCGGACGATTACCCCTGGACCTCCTCCAGCACCCGGAGGAAGTTCTCATAGGGCAGCGCCTGCCACGATTCGGCGCACAGGGCTCCCTCCGCCCTGGATATGAGGGAGACCCGGTGCGCCGTCTCCACGTCCGGAGCCTCGTAAATGTCCATGAAATCGTAGGGCCCCAGAATGGCGTAATGGGCTTGCCACTTGACCTCCGGGCAGGTGGCCTTGACCTTCTTAAGCCACTCCTTTCCCATGGCCCGCCGCCCCTTCGGGTCGTTCAGGTTCTCTGATGCAATCCGCGTCATCAAGACAAAGACCGGCATGGATCACCTCCCCACCTGGATACACCTCTAATTTCGGTCGCCTCGGCGGGCGGCGCAAGGTTGTGTTGCCTTTCCTCCTCCCGTCGAGGCTTCTCACCCCAAGTCATCCCCTGCTATCTTGTGGAGCTGAAGGAGGCCCGATGAGCGCCATTCGCGTACTGCCCGACGACCTGGTGAACAAGATCGCCGCCGGCGAGGTCGTCGAGCGGCCCTCGTCGGTGGTGAAGGAGCTGGTGGAGAATGCGCTCGACGCGGGCGCCGGAAGGATCACTGTGGCGGTGCGCGACGGCGGCCGTTCGAGCATCGTCGTGGAGGACGACGGCGTAGGGATTTCAGCCGGGGATCTGCCCCTGGCCATCCAGCGCCACGCCACGAGCAAGCTCTCCACCGTCGGAGACCTAGCCGCCATCGCCACCCTGGGCTTTCGCGGTGAGGCCCTCCCCTCCATCGCCTCCGTGAGCCGCTTCACCCTGACGAGCCGCACCAAAGGGGCGCCGGAAGGCCGGCGCGTGCGCGTGGAGGGGGGCCGCATCCAACCGGCCGAACCCGCCGGGTTGTTCGAAGGCACTCGCGTGGAGGTGGAGGATCTATTTTTTAACGTTCCAGCCCGGCGCAAATTCCTGCGCTCTCCCGCCACCGAGCTGACCCACGTGATCACCCTGATGGAACACTACGCGCTAGCCCGCCCCGATTGCGCCTTCGTGCTGGAGAGCGACGGCCGGAACCTGCTCAACCTCGCCCCCTCTCCCGACCGGACCGAGCGGTTCTTCGAGCTCTTTCCCGAGCTGCCCAGAGAGGACTTCACGGAACTGGAGGGGGAGGGCCCCGTGGCCGGGGTTTCCGGTCTTGCGGGCAAGCCCGCCCGAAACCTGGGCACCGCCCGGTACCAGTTCACCCTCGTGAACGGCCGGTTCATCCGTGACCGGCTGCTCCAGCACGCCATAGCGCAGGCTTATGAAAACACCCACCCCAAGGGACGCTACCCCGTCGTGCTTCTCTGCCTCGCCGTCCCCTTCTCCAAAGTCGACGTGAACGTCCACCCCGCCAAACGGGAGGTGCGCTTCGTGGAGGGCCAGGCGGTGCACAACATCGTCGCCGCGGCGATCCGACGGGCCATTGCCCCCGGGCCTCCGTCCGCCCCACGCGCCGCCCGCGTCTCCGAGCCCTTCAGCCCCTACGGGGGCCCGCCCCTTTCCGCCCCCTCCGTCTTCGGCACCCACGCCGCCGGCGGGCTCTTCGCCCCGCCTTTGAACATGCCGGCTTCCGCTCCCTTCCAGCCCGCGGCGCCGTCCCCCCTGCGCGCTCTCTGCCAGTGGCGCCACTCTTTCATCTTGTGTGATTCGCCAGAGGGATTAGCCATCGTGGACCAGCACGTGGCCCACGAGCGCATCCGCTTCGAACAATTCAGGAGGTTCCTGGATGCGCCCGGTCCCCGTCAGGCTTTCCTGGTTCCCCACCGCTTCACCCTGCCCCGCCAGGTGGCCCACCGCGCCGAGGAGCTGGCGGCTCTCTTGTGTGCCCAGGGTTTCGAGGCCGAGGCGGGAGGCGAAGAGTCGGTTCTCGTGCGCTCGGCGCCCGCCTTTCTCAGCCAGTCGGAAACAGATCGCCTCCTTTCGGAGTTCTTCGAATCGGCGGCGGAGGTTCTGAAAACCCCCCGAGACCGCTGGAGGGAGGTCCTGATCATGCGCTCGTGCAGGGGCTCGGTCATGCTGAACGATCCGCTGACCCCGGAGAAGGCGCAGTACCTGCTCGACACGCTCTATGCGCTCGGCGCCCCCTTGACCTGCCCCCACGGTCGGCCTATCGTCTTTACGCTCAAGGAGTCCGAACTCCTGGCCAAGTTTGACAGGAAATAGAAACGGAGATCCCACCCGATGAGACAATCCATGGCCCTGGCGGCGGCGGTGTTTCTAGTGGCGGCACTGGCCGCCTGCTCGCAGAACGAATATTCCATGAAGGGCCCCGCGCCCAAGGCGCCGGAGCACTACCGGGATGCCCACATCGTGATCAAGGGCAAAGGGGCCGGCATGAACGCCATGCCTATGCCCGAGGACCAGACCGGCGTGGACTCCGGGCAAGCCGCCGGGCAGGCGCAGGCCGCCGAGAGCGGCACTACGGCCTCCAACGGCCAGGAGGCGCAGGGGCAGGTCCTCTACACCGGCACCATCGAATTGCCGGCCGCGCTCAAGGCGGATTTCACCCCAGGCGAGACGCTTTTCATCATCGGCCGGGCCGCCGATCAGCCCGTTCCGGTCGCCGCGAAGAAGATAACCGTCGCCTCCTTTCCCGTGGAGTTCACCCTCGGTCCCTCGGACTCCATGACGGGTCAGGCACTCCCATCCTCCATGGAGATCCTGGCGCGCCTCGACAGGGACGGAAATCTGAACACGCAGGATCCCAAGGACATGACCGCCGGCCCCGAGATGGCATCCTCGGGCGGCAAGATCACCCTCACCCTCCACGAGGTAGGCCAGTGAGCGGGCCGGGGGAGTTCGAACGCCTCGTGGAGATCATGGCCAGACTGCGGGCCCCCGGCGGCTGCCCCTGGGACCGGGCCCAGAGCCGGGAAGACCTGAAAACCTACCTCGTGGAGGAGACTTACGAGGTTTTGGACGCCATCGATCAGGGCGACGCGGCCATGCTCCGCGAGGAGCTGGGCGACGTGCTCCTGCAGGTGGTCTTTCACGCCCAGATCGCCAGCGAGGAGGGGGCCTTCACCATCGAAGAGGTCTGCCGGGGCATCAACGAGAAGCTCATCAGGCGCCACCCGCACGTGTTCGGCGAGGTAAAGGCCGACACGCCCGAGCAGGTTCTGCAGAACTGGGAGGCCATCAAGAAAGAAGAGAAAGCGGAGAAGAATGGCGAGGCGGCGCCCGCCAGCGTGCTCTCCGGCGTTCCCAAGGTCCTTCCCGCCCTCTTGAAGGCCTATCGGCTTCAGCAGAAGGCCTCCCGCGTGGGCTTCGACTGGGAGGAGCGCCGACAGGTGGAGGAGAAAGTGCGGGAGGAGTGGGCCGAGCTGAACGAGGCCGTCGCCGAGGGCGACAAGGCCCGCGTGCGGGAGGAGCTGGGAGATTTCCTCTTCGCCCTGGTGAACCTCTCACGCTTCCTGGAGGTGGATCCCGAGGACGCTCTCCAGCAGGCCAGCGCCAAGTTTGCCCGGCGGTTTCAGGCCATCGAGCGGGAGGCCCAGGTGCGCGGCAGGGACATCCACGGCATGACCCTCGACGAGATGGACGAGCTGTGGGAACTGGTCAAGCAGCGGGAGCGGGCGGACTCTCCAAAGCTGCCCTTCGGTGGATCGAGATGACCAGGTCCAGGCCGGACCGGCAACGGTCTTGCCGCATCTCCTCATCCCCTCATTCCCTCATCTCGTCGCCCGGAGGCCTCCCTACGTGAAGTACCTCATCAAGACCTGGGGTTGTCAGATGAACGCCCTGGACTCGGACAAGATGGCCGGGCTGCTTCAGGGGCTGGGCTACCTGCCCACGGAGGAGGAGCGGGAGGCGGACGTGATCCTTCTCAACACCTGCTCCGTCCGCGAGGGGCCTGAGAACAAGGTCTTCACCGAGCTGGGACGGCTCCAACCCCTCAAGCGGAGCAAGCCGCTCATCCTAGGCCTGGTGGGCTGCGTGGCCCAGCAGGAGAAGGAGCAGGTCTTCAAGCGGGCCCCCTACGTCGACCTCGTGATGGGCCCGCGCGGCGTGCGGCACCTGCCCGAGCTCCTGGCACAGGCCCGGAACCAGCGGGCCATCGACACCCAGTTTCACGACGACTCGATTCTCTTCCCCGACCAAGCTATCGCTCGCACCAACCCGACCAAGGCCTACATCACGGTCATGGAGGGCTGCAACAAGCGCTGCACCTTCTGCATCGTGCCCACCACCCGGGGGCGCGAGGTCTACCGTCCGCTCACCGACATCGTGCAGGAGGCCCGCCGAGCCGTGGACGGGGGCTACCGGGAGGTGGAGCTGCTGGGCCAGAACGTGAACTGCTGGAGGGAAGGTGCCCGCCGCTTCGTGGACCTTCTGGCCGCCGTAAGCGATATAAAAGGCATCAGGCGCCTGCGCTTCACCACCAGCCATCCGCGCCACTTCCCCATCGCCGTCGCGGACCTCATGGCCGAGCGCGAGAATCTCTGCCCTTACCTCCACCTGCCCGTCCAGGCCGGTTCGGACCGGATCCTGAAGCTGATGCGCCGTCAGTACGACAAGGCCTGGTACCTGGAACTGGTTCGGCGGATCCGGGAGAGAATCCCGCACATCGCGCTCTCCACGGACGTCATCGTGGGGTTCCCCTCGGAGACCGAGGAGGATTTCCAGCACACCCTCGATGTGGTCCGCCGGGCCGAGTACGATACCCTCTTCTCCTTTCGCTACTCCCCACGGCCGGGAACCCCCGCTGCCGGCATGGAACCCGTGCCCGAGGCCTTGGCCCGCGAACGCCACCAGCGCCTGCTGGACCTTCAACTGGAGATCCAGACCCGGCGCTTCGCCGCCATGGAAGGCCGGGTGGTGGAGGTGCTGGTGGAGGGCGGGAGCAAGAAGGGCGGCCAGATCATGGGCCGCACGCCGGATAATAAGGTGGTCAATTTCTCGGCCAGCCGGCCCGTCGACGTGAACACCTTTGTCAACGTCCGGATCACCCGCTCCGCCGTCAACAGCCTGGTGGGCGAACTCGCCTGAAGCTCTTCGGCGATCACCGAACCCCGCGCGCAGGCCGGATCACTCCCGTGTCTCTTCCAGACTCCCCGCGCTGGGAAGAAGAATGGGAATGCCGTCCTCGACGGGATAGATGCGGCCGCAGCCGGTGCAGCGAAGCTCCTCTTTGCCCTCCCGCTCGCGGGAGGTCAGGGGCTCCCGGCAGAGGGGGCAGGCCAGGATTTCGAGGAACTCGGGATCGATGGGCATGTTGGCGCCTCCCTCCCCATCCTACCGGAACGGCCCTGGGCGCGGAAGGCCCCGTGAGCCTCCAAACGCCAATCCCGCGATGGAAGGCGAAATGGCAGTGCAAATCCCCATGGATCTTCATGACCGGCATTCCTGCCCAATCACCTGCCAAGGGATTGGGGGCATTCGACCCCGGAATTTGGGTCAAAACGCCGCGGTTGAGTGCTCCTCCTTTATTTTCGGCTCCCATCGCGGCATGAGGGTGGGCCGCCTCTCCTTGGCCGCCTTGGGGATTCCGGACTATAATAACGGCTTATCCCGGAAGGGAGGAGGATGCCTGAGTACATCTTCAAGGGAGCTCTCGCCGAGAACCCCCTGCCCGAAATCCTACAGAAAATCTATTACTACAAAGTTCCTGGTGTCCTCACCGCGTCACGGCAGGGCGGACAGAAGCAGATCTTCATCAGCGGCGGCGAGGTGATCTTTGCCGCATCCACCTTTCCCGGAGACCGCCTGGGCGAGTTCCTCCTGAGCAGGCGAGAGATCACGCGCGAGCAGTACGAACGCTCCGTCCTCCTGATGCGGGAGAGCGGCAAACGGCAGGGCGCCGCCCTGGTGGCGATCGGCGCCCTCTCCCCCCAGCAGCTTCTGAGCGCCGTCAAGGATCAGGTGATGGCCATCCTCTGGTCCCTCTTCAATTGGGACGACGGCGAGGTCACCTTCAAGGTGGGAAAGTTCAAGGATGACGAGATCATCAAATTGAAGTTGGACACGCGCTACGCCATCCTGCACGGCATCAAGCGCATCGAGGATCCGAAGCGTGTGGTCCGCTGGCTGGGCCGCAAGGAGGACGTCTTCGAGCCGGCCGAGAACTCCCTCGCTCTTCTCCCCTCGCTCCCCCTGGCGCTGGAGGACAAGCAAGTGTTCCGCCTGGTGGATGGCATCCGGACCTTTCTGGATGTGCTGAAGGCCTCCAGCCTCGATTCCACCGCCACCGCCAAGATCCTCTACGCGCTGTACATCCTGGGGCTCATCAAGCGGAAGAACAGGGCCATCCGAATCGTCGCGGCTCCGGAGGGAGGTGGCGGGAAATGCTGAAGATCGCCTTCCTGGGGGGGCTCGGGGACTTCGGCAAGAATATGACCGTCTTCGATCAAGACGGCCGGCTGCTGGTGGTGGACTGCGGCAGCATGTTTCCCGAGGCGGATTTCCCGGGCATCGACCTGGTCTTCCCCGACTTCACCTACCTGCAGGACAAGGCCGGCCGCGTCGAGGGGCTCGTCCTGACTCACGGCCACGAGGACCACTTGGGAGCCGCTCCCTTTCTCCTGCGCCAGTTCCCCATGCCCGTCTACGGGGGCCCGGTGACCCTGGGCATCCTCGGGCGCAAGCTGGAGGAGCTGGAGGTCACGGCGCCCGCACAGGTGACGCTACAGGCTGGAGTGACTTACGACCTCGGCCCCTTCGCCCTCGAAGCCATCCCCGTAACCCACTCCATCCCCGACGCCTTTTCCCTGCTGATCCGGACGGCCGACGCCACGGTGCTGCACACGGGGGATTTCAAGCTCGACCAGACGCCACTGGACGGGCGGCTGACCCACTACCACCGTTTCCAGGAGGCGGGCGCCCGAGGCGTCACCGCCCTTCTGATCGACAGCACCAACGTGGAGCTGGAGGGCATGGTGGGTTCGGAGGTGCGGGTTCGCGGCACACTGGAGCGCTACATCGCCTCCCAGACGGGCAAGCTCTTCATCACGCTCTTCTCCTCGAACCTCATGCGGGTCCAGAGCATCCTCGATCTCGCCGCGGCTCACGGCAAGAGGGTGGCCTTCTTCGGCCGCTCCCTCGTGCAGAACGTGAAGGTCGGCCAGGAGACGGGCTACCTCCGGATGCCCCCCGGCGTCGAGGTGGGCGTGGAGGAGGTGCCGGACCTGCCCAGGAGCGAGGTGATCGTCATCGCCTCGGGGAGCCAGGCCGAGCCCTTCGCCGCGCTGAACCGGCTCGTCTTCGATGAATCTCGGCACCTCTACATCGAGGAGGGCGACCTGCTCATTTTTTCGGCGCGCATCATCCCGGGCAACGAGAAGCGGGTGGCCCGGGTCATCAACCAGGTTTACCGCAACGGCGGCCAGGCCGTGACGCCCCGCGAGGATCGCGTGCACGTATCTGGCCACGCGGCCCAGGAGGAGATCAAGCTGCTCGCCTCGTGGGTGCGGCCGCGCTACTACGTCCCCATCCACGGGGAGTACCGCCAGTTGAAGGGAAACGCCGCCCTGGCCAAGGAGATGGGCTATCCCGACGAAAACACCCTGGTCTGCGACACGGGCCACTGCCTGCACTTCGAGGCGGGGGAGTTGGTGGGCCGAGAGGAGGTGCCCACCGGAAGCCAGCTCATCGACGGCGACACCGCGGACGCCGTGGACAGGGTCGTCGTGAGGGACCGCCGCCACCTTTCCCAGGATGGAGTGGTGGTTCCCATCGTCGTCATCAACCGCCAGACGGGCCGGATGGAATCGGCCCCAGAGATCATCAGCCGCGGTTACCCTTACCTCGAGGGGGCCAACGGAACCGTCGAGGAGGTCCGGGCGGACCTGGTGGCCATGGTGCGTAGCCTGCCGCAGGAGGAGATCCGAGACGACTCTATCGTGAAGGCCAAGGTGAAGAGCACCGTCAAGAAGACGCTCAAACGCAACGACGCTAAAATCCCCCTCATCATCCCGGTGGTGATGGAAATATAAGGGCGGGAGACTCGGCCCGCCCCGGAAAAAGGCCGGATGAACGTGGATCAACTTCTCAGAGAAGCAGCCCCCGGCAGCGTGGCCCACACGCTCAGGGCCCTGCGCCACCGTAATTTCCGCCTCTTTTTCTTCGGCCAGCTCATCTCCCTCATCGGAACCTGGATGCAGAGCCTCGCCCAGGGGTGGCTCGTGTGGCGGCTCAGTCACTCGGCCTGGCTGCTGGGTCTCGTGGGATTCTGCCAGATGGCGCCCGTGCTCTTCCTCGGCCTCCTGGGCGGCGTCGTCGCGGACCGTTACGACCGCCACAGGATGGTCATCGTCACCCAGAGCGCCGCCCTTGTACAGTCCGTCCTCCTGGCGGCCCTCACCCTGGCCGGCGCCATCACCGTCTGGCAGATCATGGCCCTGGCCCTCCTCTTGGGCGTCGTCAACGCCTTCGACATGCCGATCCGGCAGGCCTTCCTCGTCCAGATGGTGGGACGGGAGGATCTGGGCAACGCCATTGCGCTCAACTCCTCCATCTTCAATGGGGCAAGGATCATCGGCCCGGCCTTGGCTGGATTGGTGGTGGCCCGATGGGGCGAGGGCCTGTGCTTCAGCCTCAACGCCGCCTCCTTCCTCGCGGTCCTCGCCAGCCTGGTGGCCATGCGTCTCGACAAGCACCCTATCCCCCGGCCCGCTGGCAACACCGGCCAGAGGCTCGCGGAGGGCTTCTCCTACGCCTGGCGAACGCCTCACGTCCGGGCCCTCCTCGCCCTCATGATGGTGACGAGCCTCTTCGCCTTCCCCTTCACCTCCTTTCTGCCGGCTCTGGTCGGCGGCGTGCTCCACCACGGCGCCGGGGGACTCGGCACCCTGATGACCTGCTCGGGCATAGGCGCGCTGTTGGGCGCCCTCGCCGTGGCCCGCCGGGAGGGCATCCGGGGGATGGGCCGACTGGCCGGAACCACGGGCATTGGGTTCGGCCTGTTTCTGATGGTCTTCGGCCTCTCCAGAAGCTTCTGGCTCTCCTGCGCGCTGCTCCTGGCCGTCGGCTTCTGCATGATGATCCAGATGGCCGCCACCAATACGCTCCTCCAGAGCCTGGTTCCGGAGGAGCTCCGGGGGCGTCTCATGAGCCTCTACACCGTGACCTTCGTCGGGGTGGCACCCATTGGCAGCCTGCTGCTGGGCTGGCTGGCCCACTACCTGAAGATCCAGTGGGTGCTGGTGGGGGGCGGCGCCATCACGGCGGCGGCTGGAGCGGTCTTTCTCATCTTCGTTCCGAGGATCCGCACCTCCGTGCTGCCCCTCCTGGCCGAGAGGATCGAGGATTTCACCTAGAAAGGAGATGGATCACACCATGTCGGACGCCACCCGAACCTCGAACGAGGATATCGCCTCCTACCTGAAGCCTTCGCCCGGCGTGGACTCGGACTCGGAGCGCATGCTCGGTCTCGCCGAACGGCTGACCCGGGGGTCACAGAGCCCGACTGAGGCGGCGGCGCGGCTCTTCGCCTACGTCCGGGACACCATCCGCTATGTTCCCTACGCGCCCTTCGATTCGCTTCCGGCCTACACGGGCCAGGCCACGCTCGAACGCGGCTACGGCTTCTGCACCCAGAAGTCCGCCCTGCTCATCGCGCTCTCCCGCGCCGCCGGCATTCCCGCACGTTTCCATTTCGCGGACCTCTTAAACCACAGCCTTCCCGAAAGGCTCGAGTGGGTCCTCGGATGCAACCGCATGGTCTACCACACATACGTCGAGTTTCTCCTGGAGGGACGATGGATCAAGGCCACGCCCTCCTTCGAGAGGCCGCTATGCGAGAAGATGGGGTGGCGCTTGGTGGAGTTCGACGGCACCTCGGACGCCATCCTGCACCGGACCGACCTCTCCGGGCGCCTGCACGTGGAGTACACCGCCGACAGGGGCACGGACGCGGGGATTCCCTTATCCCTCATGCTCGATGCCTGGAGGCGGGAGTACGGTCCGGAGACCCTCGGCCGCTGGCAGGAGGCCGTGGCGGGGAGGGGATTCTGGGGCAACGGCAGCCGTGGGTGAGGCTCGGGAGCTGAGCTGGGCGCATGTCGCAGGGGAAGGGAGGGCGGAGGCCAGGGGCGGGGAAAGCGGAGGGCCGAAAACGGGAAGCATAGGCGGGTTCGTTCCCGTTTTCCTGACAATTCTCAATTCCTCTGTGTCTCTGCGCCTCTGTGGCGATCCTTTCTTCCCGAATTTCGAATTGTCTCTACTCGCCCTCGTAGGTTCCGAAGGTCCGCTTGAGCACGGCGATGATCTCCCCCACTGACGCTTGGGCCTTCACGGCCTGGAGGGTCGGCTCCATGAGGTTGGCGCCGCCCTTGGCCGCGTCGTTCAGCCGTTCCAGCGCCCGCGCCACTTCGGCTGCGTTCCGCTTCTCCCGCACCGCCCTTAACCGCTGAACCTGCCGGCGTTCCATTTCGGGATCCACGTGGAGCACGGGGGGATGGACGCCGTCTCCCTCCGCAAACCGGTTCACTCCCACCACCACCCGCTCACCCTTTTCCACCGCCTGTTGGAAACGGTAAGCCGCCTCCTGGATTTCCGACTGGACGTAGCCGGCCTCTATGGCCTTGACCATGCCGCCGCGCTTCTCCACCTCGGCCATGATCTCCAGCGCCTTGGCCTCCAGCGCATCGGTCAGGGCCTCGATGAGGTAAGATCCGCCGAGGGGGTCGATGCTGTCCGCGACGCCGCTTTCGTATCCCAAAACCTGCTGGGTCCTGAGCGCGAGGGTGGCGGCCTCCGTGGTGGGCAGGCCCAGGGCCTCGTCGAAACTGTTGGTGTGAAGCGATTGGGTGCCGCCCAGGACGGCGGCCATGGCCTCCACGGTCGTACGAACGACGTTCACCAGGGGCTGCTGAGCGGTCAGCGTGGAACCGGCCGTCTGGGTGTGAAAGCGAAGCATGCAGGCCCGCGGGTTGGTGGCCCCGAAGCGGTCCCGCATGAGGCGGCCCCAGAGCCTGCGGGCCGCCCGGTACTTGGCCACCTCCTCCAGGAAGTGGCTGTGGGCGTTGAAGAAGAAGGAGAGGCGCTCGCCGACGGCGTTCACCTCCAGCCCCTTCTCCACGGCCGCCTGAACGTAAGCCAGGCCGTCCAGGAGGGTAAAGGCGATCTCCTGCGCCGCGGTGCTGCCCGCCTCGCGGATGTGGTAGCCCGAAATGGAGATGGTGTTGAAGCGCGGGAGAACCCGGGTGGCGTACTCGAAAATGTCGGTGACGATACGAAGCGACGGGCGAGGAGGGAAGATGTAGGTGCCTCTCGCGATGTACTCCTTGAGGATGTCGTTCTGGATGGTGCCCGTCAGCGCCTCGGGCGCCACGCCCTGCTTCTCCCCCACGGCCATGTAAAGAGCCAGCAAAATGAAGCCGGTGGCGTTGATGGTCATGGAGGTGGAAACCTTGTCCAGGGGGATGCCCGCCAGTAGGGTCTCCATGTCATCGAGCGTATCGATGGCGACACCGACCTTCCCGACTTCGCCTTCGGCCAGGGGGTCGTCGCTGTCGAGCCCCATCTGCGTGGGCAGGTCGAAGGCCACCGAGAGGCCCGTCTGCCCCTGTTCGAGGAGATAGCGGTAGCGACGGTTTGACTCCTCGGCCGTCCCGAACCCCGCGTACTGCCGCATGGTCCAGAGGCGCCCCCTGTACATGGTGGGCTGGATGCCGCGCGTGAAGGGGGGCTCTCCCGGAACCCCAAGCTTCTCGGCGTAGTTCCAACCCTCCAAGTCGAGGGGGGTACAGAGGGGCGCCAGCGGGATGCCCGAATCGGTCTCCACCGATCTTCTCCCGCCCTTGGCAAACTGCTGATCGAGATTCCGCCGGTAGCGGTCGAGAAGCGCCACCAGATCGTCCTTCTGAGTCTTCTCGGGCATGGTTCGCTCTCCTTGCGGATCCGGCCCTCCACCGGCCCGTCGCGACTAGCGCCCCGCCAGCCCTCTCCCGGGCCGTGGTCCTGAACACCAGCATAGCCTCCCGTCCGGATGGGAACAATTGTCCGGGCCTCCGTCTGTTCGGGACGGTCTCCCTCTCTGCGCAGGGTTTGGCATCATCCTAGTTCCGTAAGGCTTTGGAGGGGTAGGGCCAGCTCTTCCAGCGGGGCAGGCGCGAGAGCCAGGAAGTAAAGCGCGTGGCGGGCCTCGGCGGCCATGAATTTGAGGTAGCGGGCCCTCTTTCGGCGCGTCACCTGGTAACCGAAGGTGCCCAGCGCCTTGAGCGCCCGTTGAAGGGCCGTGCGCCCGAATTCTTCAGCCGAGACACCGGCCTCCCTCGACCATCCCTCGGCGAATTGATCCCGGATGGCCGGACGCTGGTCACGGTAGGCATCCACCGCCAGGGAGGCGGCGTCGTAGCACCGGGGCGCCAGCAGGGCGTCCTGGAAATCCAGGAGCACGAGCCGGCCCTCCGCCGTGGCGAGCACGTTCTCGGAGTGGAGGTCCCGATGGGCCAGCCGGCGCGGGTACCCGTCCACCTCCTCTGCCAGCGCGGAGAGTCCCAGGGAGACCGAAGGCGGCACGGAGATGTTGAGAAATCCCTCCAGAAGGTGGACCGAAAAGAAGGAGAGCTCGAACTGGAGGCGGGCGCGGTCCAGCTCCAGCAGCTCCGGACCCTCGCCCCAATCCTGGAGGGAGGAGATGACCCGCGCCGAGGAGAGAAGGCGATCCCCCCATTCGGGCCGCCACCGGCCGCGGGAGAGCGCCCAGCCTTCTATCCAGCTCTCGATCAGCCAGTCCGGGGCTTCCTCCGGCACGTGCAGGATCTCCGGTACATCCAGGCCGGCCCTCGCAAAGAGATGGCGGACGTGGACGAAACGCTCGAGGCCGTCCCGATCGCCCCCGAACTGCGCCAGGAGCGCAGGAGCTCCCCGCCATTCCCCCTTGAAATAGCGCCGGGTGGAGGCATCCGCCGCCAGCGGGAGCCAGCGCCCTGGCGGAAGCATCTCGGCCTCCGCCTCAGGGAGCCGGGTGGAGGCTCTTGGCCTTGGCGGCCGCATCCGAATCCGGAAAGTTCTCGGTGAGCTTCCGAATCGTGGCCTCCGCCTGCAGCTTCTGCCCGAGCTGAATCTGGCAGACCGCCTGTTTGTACATGGCGTCGGGAACCTTATTGCCGAAGGGGAAGTGCTCCGAGACCGCCTCGAAGGCCTTCTCGGCCTCCTGGTAGTTCTTCTCGCTGTATAGGCATTCACCGATCCAGTACTGGGCGTTATCCGCCAGGTCCGACTGGGGGAAGCGCCGGATGAAGTCCGCGAAGTTCCGCTCCGCCTCCGTATACTTGCGCGCTTCCATAAGGTCGAAGGCCGTCTTGTAGAGGGAGGCGGGGTCGGCGGCGAGGTTCTGGATCTCCACCCTGCGCGAAGCCTCCTCCGAGGGAACCGCTGCCGCGGGCGCCGGCGCCGCAGCCTGGGCCGGGGCGGGTCCGGCCTGGGCGCGGAGCGCCTCCACCTCTTTCACGAGCTGCTTCTGCTGGGCCGTGAGATCTTGAATGTCTTGGCGGAGATAATCCACGCGCCGGGAGAGGTCGTCCCCCGGCCCGACGAGCGAGGAGCAAGCCCCGGCTGTCGCCAGGAGAGCCCCGGCTAGCACCATGCTGATCGCGCGCATACCCTCACCTCCCCTCGGCCAGGCGCGTGAGAACCTTTCGGAAGAAGCCCTCTCCCCGCTCCTCGCGCTCTCTTTCCAGTTTCATCAGTTCCTGGTAGAGGTGCCTCTCCTCCTTGCTCAGGCGCTTGGGAGTGTGAACCTCCACCTCGACGTATAGGTCGCCCCTGCCGGGCCGGCCCATGCGAGGCATCCCTTTGCCAGCGATCTTGAACCGGTGGCCGGTCTGGGTGCCCGCCGGAACGTCCAGGGCTTCCTCCCCTTCCATCGTCTTCAGTACGAGCCGGGTTCCCAATACAGCCTGCGGAAAGCTCAGGGGGATTTTGCAGAAAAGGTCTTCGCCCTCGCGCTGGAAAAAGGGGTGCGGCTCCACCGAGATGAAGAGGTAGAGGTCGCCGGGCGGACCCGAGCGCTCTCCGGCCTCGCCCTCCCCGGCGATGCGCAGGCGCATGCCGTTGTCCACGCCCGGAGGGATCCGAACCTTCATGGTCTTCTGAGCGGGCCTCCGCCCCCTCCCGCCGCAGGCCGTGCAGGGGTCGCGCACGATCTCCCCTTCGCCGCCACACTGCGGGCAGGTTCTGCTTACGGTGAAGAAGCCCTGCCGGAAAGCGACGGTGCCGCGGCCGCGGCAGGCCTGACAGGTGATCCTCTGGCCCGACCGGCTCCCGCTCCCGCGGCACTCCCGGCAGATCTCCTCCTTCGGAAGCTCGATGGTGTGCTCCTTCCCGGCGAAGGCCTCCTCGAAGGTGATCTTCAGGTCGTAGCGCAGATCCGAACCCCGCTGGGGGCCCCGGCGTCCTCCTCCGAAGAAGTCTCCGAAGCCGAACAGCCCTCCCAACAGGTCCGCGAAATCGTCGAAAACGCCGGAATCCCAGGGGATGCCTCCCCCCTGGCCCACCTCTCCGGCGGTGCCGAAACGGTCGTAGCGGGCCCGTCTCTCCGCGTCACCCAGGACCGAGTAGGCTTCGGAGGCCTTCTTAAAGCGCTCTTCCGCCTCCTTGTCGCCGGGGTTGCGGTCGGGATGGTACTGAAGGGCGGCCTTGCGGTAGGCGGCCTTGATCTCTTCCTGGCTGGCGTTGCGTCCAACGCCCAGAATTTCGTAGTAGTCACCGGATGGCGTCATGACTGGGGACCTCTCCCTGGACTGGGGGTATAAAGGATCACTTCCGAGAGGGCACGGGAGATGCCGGAGAGTTGCTCCATGGACTCCTGAAGCCGCGACAGGTTCTCGGAGTTCAGGTTTCTTTGGGCCTTGGCCAGCACCTCCTCCACCTCACGCTGCTTGTCTGCCTGCAGGAGCGTTCCGAATTCTTTGAAGGTCTTCTCGCTGCTCTCGAGCAGCCGCTCCAGCTTCATCTTCAACCGTTGGAGTTCCAGTGCGGTGCGGTCTTCGCTCTCCTTGGCCTGGGCCTCCATGACGATGCGGTTGATCTCCTCCTCCGAGAGGCCCGAGGAGGGGTTGACCACGATCTTCTGCTCGTTGCCCGTAATCATGTCCCGGGCGTAGACGGAGACGATGCCGTTGGCGTTGATCTCGAAGGTCACCTCGATCTGCGGAATGCCCTTGGGCGCCGGCGGGATGCCGACCAGCTCAAACTTTCCCAGGCTGATGTTCTCACTCGCCAGTTCGCGCTCACCCTGAAGCACGTGGACCTCCACCGTATCCTGGTTGTCCTGAACGGTCGTGAAGATCCGCGACTTCTTCGTGGGAATGGCCGAACCCCGCTCGATGAGCTTGACGAACATGTTGCCCTTGGTCGCGAGGCCAAGGCTGAGGGGAATGGCGTCCAGGAGGACGATCTCCTTCACGTCGCCCTTGAGGATGCCCGCCTGCAGGGCGGCGCCCAGGGCCACCACCTCGTCCGGGTTCTTGTCGCGCCTGGGCTCCCTGCCGAAGATTTCGGTGACGGTCTGAATCACCAGCGGCGTGCGGGATTGCCCTCCCACCAGGAGGACCTCGTCGATCTCGGAGGCCTTGAGGCCGGCGATCTGGAGCGCCTCTTCGCAAGGCTTGCGGGTGCGTTCGACGATGGGGCGGATGATGTTCTCCAGGTCCTGGCGCGTCAGAACGGTCACGAGGTGCTTCGGCCCGCCGGCGTCGGCCGCGATGAAGGGAAGGTTCACCTCCGCCGCGGGCAGCGTGGAGAGTTCGCACTTGGCCTTTTCCGAGGCCTCCTTCAGCCGCTGGAGGGCGAGCCTGTCGGCCCCAAGATCGATTCCCGTCTGCTTGCGGAACCCTTCCATGAGGTGAGCCATGATGGCGAGGTCCATGTCTTCGCCGCCAAGGAAGGTATCACCGGCCGTCGCGATGACCTCGAAGAGGCCGCCTCCCAGCCTGAGGATGCTCACGTCGAAGGTGCCCCCGCCCAGGTCGTAGACGGCCACCGTCTTGACCCCCGCCTCCTCGAGGTTGAAGGCGATGCAGGCCGCCGTGGGCTCGTTCAGGATTCTCAGCACCTCCAGTCCCGCAATCCGGCCCGCATCCTTCGTGGCCTGGCGCTGGGGATCGGAAAAGTAGGCGGGAACGGTGATGATGGCCTCCTTCACCTCCTCCCCGAAGTACTCCTCGGCGCTCTTCTTGAGATCGGCCAGGATGAAGGCCGAGATCTCCTGGGGGGAAAACTCCCGGTCTCGGACGCGGATCCTCACGTCCCCGTTGGGGGCCTCCATGAGCGTGTAGGGAAGAACCTTGCGGGCCTGCTCCACGGTGGGATCGTTGAACTTTTTCCCCATGAGCCTTTTGACGGCGAAGATGGTATTCGTCGGGTTGGTGACGGCCTGGCGTTTGGCCATGTTTCCGGCGAGGCGGTCTCCCTGGTCGGTAAAGGCCACCAGGGAGGGGGTCGTGCGGCTGCCTTCTCGGTTGGGAACCACCACCGGCTGGCCCGACTCGATGAAGGCCATGCAACTGTTCGTCGTACCCAGATCGATGCCGATCACCTTAGCCATCAGCCTCTCCCGAGGGGATACCGGCTTTCGCCCTGCTCACTTCCACCCTGGCCGCCTTGAGGAGCCGTCCCTCAAAGAGGTACCCCTTTTCATAGACCGCCGTCACGGTATTCGGCGGTACGTCGTCTCTCTCCGCGGAGGCGATGGCTTCATGACGCGTGGGATCGAACGGTTCGCCCAAGGGGTCGATCTCCGAGAGTCCGAGCCGTCCCAGCGCCTCGCGCATCTGCTGGTGCACCAGATCGAGGCCCCGGCACCACTCCTCGGGAGCCTCCCCTTCGAGTACCTTCAGCGCCCGGTCCATATTGTCCATGACGGGCAGCAGGGCCTCGACCACCTGAGCCCTCGCCTGGCGGCGGTGTTCGTCGCGGTCGCGCTCCATCCGCCTTTTGAGGTTCTCGTAATCGGCCCTAATCCTGAGGAGCTGGTTCCTGAGCTCCTCTTCCGAAGAAGGCGGAGGGGGCGCGCCCGAGGGCTCGATTTCACGCTCGATTGGATCCACTCGGGCTCTCAGGCGGCTCGGAGACTCGCCTTCATCCCTCCCTTCGTGGTCCACGAACTCAATTTGAATCTCCCCCTCCTTCGGGGGGGCCTCATCGCCGTTCGGCACGTCGCCTCCTCGTATCCCTGGCCCCAGATAGGTGCATAACCGTTCCTTGCGTCACAGGCGGGCGCTGGCCAATGTCGCCAGCAGGGCCGCGCGCCTGACGTTGGGAATGACCGTCTCGTAGCGGAGAGCCTTCGGGCCTATGATCCCCACCAGGCCCTGACCGGAGGCCTCCCCGCCGAAGGGGGCCACCACCATGGCCAGGTCGTGGCTGGCCGGGTCGGGCCAGTCCTCCCCCAGCACCACGCGGAGAGGCTCCCGCCCCCTGAAGAGGTCGTCGAGAAGATCGATCAGCTGGGCCTTGAGTTCGAGCGACTCCAGGAGCCGCTTGACGCTGTCCAGGTTCTCCCTGAGTTGCGGGTCGTCCAGCAACCATCGTGTGCCCTCGAAGAAGAACTCTCTGGCCTCCGAGTGTTCGAGAAAATAGGGAGCCACCAGTCGCAGCGCCGAGGTCATCTTGGAGTCCAACTCGGACCGTTCCGCCTCCATCTGCCCCTTGAGGCGCCTGCGGATCTCCAGGAAGGAACAACCCGCAAAACTCTCGTTCAGGTACCCGCTGAACCAGCGAAGCTGTTCGGCGGTATAGGGCTCAGGGCTTCGGAGCACGGCCTGATGCACCTGCCCGGCCTGGGAAACCACCACGCACAGCACCCTCCCTTCGCCGAGGGGGACCAGTTCCGTGCTCCTGAGTCTGATCTCGCCCACGGGCGGAGTGACGGCAAACCCGAGCGAATGAACCGTGCGGGCCAGCATGCCGCTCATCTCCTGGACCAATCCGTTGAGGCTGCCTGAGGAGGCCAGGCGCTCGACCTCCTGCCAATCGGGCTCATCTTGGCTCTGCGATTGATCCTGAACGAGGAGAGCCAGATGCCTCAGCGCCAAATCCGTGGGAACCCGCCCCGAGGTATGGTGGGGCTGGGTCAGGAAGCCCTTCTCCTCCAGCCCCGCCAGGATGTGCCGAACGGTGGCCGAGGAGAGCCCCTCGGGATTCTCCTCGGCGAGCACGAGGGAGCTGACGGGCTCCTTGGTCTGAATGTAACGCGTCAGGAGCCCGAAAAGGATGGCCTCTTCCCTCGGGCTCAAGGTCATCGCCATGTTCAGCGCCTTCCCTCTAGCGCGGCCCGCGCCGCCCTGGGCTCTCGCCGGTCGCTCCGGAGCCGGTCTCCGGCACCCGCCTTCCCCGGACTTCACCACTGGCTTGGACCCTCGGGCGCCTCCGCAATTGGGTTAGTTTATAACATCCTGCGCACGCCGCAATCAAGCGGGGGGCATGCCCCAATCCCGCGATGGAAGGCGAAATGGAAGTGCAAATCCCCATGGATCTTCATGACCGGCATAGCTGCCCAATTACCTGCCAAGGGATTGGGGGCATTCGACCCCGGACTGGATCCGGGGGAAGAATGGGCCAAGGGCGGGGTGAGGCTCCGCGGGCCAAGCCCTTGGAGCGGGGAGGGACCCGAAAGGCAAACC
>Ga0078972_1002657_pt2 | contig 47846 bp, 48 predicted proteins | sample YelNatPaOPGAMG01_FD_67568 | JGI IMG/M metagenome (GOLD analysis project Ga0078972, IMG submission 67568) | Hot spring thermophilic microbial communities from Obsidian Pool, Yellowstone National Park, USA - OP-RAMG-01 (SPADES assembly) (version 2) | ecosystem: Environmental > Aquatic > Thermal... | reverse complement strand
TCTTAAAATTGATATCTATATAAAAACTTTCTGGTATATAAATATCTACAATGGATGGTTTAAGTTGAAGATTTAAAAAAATATTTTCACTTTTTTCTGGTAGATAGATTTCAATTCTACTTGAATTTGAAATAATATTTGTTTTTCCAATTTTTAAATTTCTAAAATCAAATAAGCCATTGATACAATCTGTTTTAATGTTTAAATTAGTTGCAATATTTTCATTTATTTTTAAATTCCACTCTGAATTCGATAAATTGATTCTTTTAAAAACAGGATTTTCAAATATTTCATAATATAATATATCATTTTTTATCTTGGTTGAATTAAAAACTTTATAAATTGAGTTATAATCAAAAATTAAATTTTCTTTATCACTATTGGATTCAATTTTTAAATTTCCAGAACCTAAAGATATATTAAGGTTCATTTCCTTAATTTTTTCTTTTTCTTCTATATAAAAAGTTTCAGAAAAATTTATTGAATTTTTTTGAATAAAATTTGGAAAAATATAAAAATAAAAAAATGAGATTAAAAAAATTAATAAAAAAGAAATAAAAAATTTAAATTTAAATAGAAATATAAACAGAAAAAAAATAATTATAAGAATAATTAATTGTATATAGTAAATTTTTAAAAACTTCAAAAAATTTATATTCATTAAAAATATAAAAATCAAAATTAATAAAATTAGAAAGATAAATAATTTTAGTCTCTTCATTTTGTATGAAATTCTACAACATCTTTATCATGAAGCACATAATCTCTCATTACTCTTTGTCCTTCAAATTTGCTTGAGCCCCATAATCTTGCAAATTTTAAGTTTTTTCCAATTTCTTTATGAAGTTTTGTTGCAGCATCTATAACTTTTGCTCCTTTTTTTAAAATTAATGGATCATACATATCAGGGGGTTTTCCTGGTTCTTTTGTATAAACTCTTATAATATTTAAACCTTCAAAAATTTCAAACAAGAGTTTATCTAAATTTTTATTTGTTAATGATGATCCATAAATAACAGGAATATTCAATTTTATATTATTTATATAATTTTGAACATAATTTTCATCAATTAGATCTGATTTATTGATAAAAATAACACCCCTTTTATTTAATGGCCCAAAAAGAGATTCATCGCTTAAACCTTCACCAAGAATATTTATTCCTTTCTCATTTAATATAGATAAAATATTATTTAATTCATTAATATAATCAATATCAAATGAGAGAACAATTAAAACCAAATCACAATTTCTTATAATATCAACAATTGTAAAATCGACCTCTTTTGTTAATGGTGGTAAATCTATTAATTGAAATTTAATATCTTCAAATGGAGTCATACCAACAACAGGATTTTTTGTTGTAAATGGATAAGGTGCTACATCTGAAAATGCATTTGATAATGATATAAACAAACTTGATTTTCCACTATTTGTTGGACCAATAAGAGTTATTTGTCCAGCACCTTCTTTTTCAATATAAAAAGAACTTCTCTTTCCTTTATTCTTCTTCTGATAATCTAATTCTTCTTTTAATTTAGAGATTTTTGCTTTAATATCTGCCTGCAATTTGTCAGTGCCTTTATGCTTTGGCATAATTGCATACATTTTTTTTAAAATTTCTATTTTATCCTCAATATTTTTTTTCTCCCTATACTCTTTTTCTAACTCATAAAATTGAGGTGGTAAATTTGCAGGCATTTTATTTTACCTGGCGGATGGGGCGGGATTCGAACCCGCGAGGCAGGGTTTAGCCACCTACCGCATTTCAAGTGCGGTGCCTTCAACCACTCGGCCACCCATCCAAAAAGAGGGGAATAAATCCCCTCAAAAATTACTCCAAAGTTATTGCACCAGTTGGACAAGCATCAACGCATAGTCCACATTCAATACATGCCTCTGGATGAACAACATATGATTTTCTATTCTCACCTTCTCCTCTCATTTCAAATACATTAGGATCAGCAGGACATACATTAAAACATTCCTCATCACCATTACACTTTTCATGGTCAATAATTGGTCCAGGCATTAATCACCTCCTAAAATATACTAAAAATATTTTATCACAATTAAATTAATAAATTAAAAAAATATTAATATATTCTGAATAATCATTTAAAAACTATATTATAATTAGATTGAATTTTTTAATAATTAAATAAGGAGGATTTATGGAAGATAGAACAATTAAAAAATATCTTGAAGAATTATCTTCACCTACTCCAACTCCAGGAGGAGGAAGTGTTGGAAATATAATGTTATCTTTTTCTGCAGGGCTTGCAGCTATGGTATGTGGATTAACAAATGGTTTAGAAAGTTATATCGATGAATTAAGAAATTTAAAAGACCAATTTTTAAATTTATCTTATGAAGATGAGAAATCTTTCAATCTTGTAATGGAAGCGTATAAACTTTCTAAAAATAGTGAAGAAGAAAAAAAAATTAGAAGGCAAAGAATTGATGATGCGCTTAAAAATGCTACTCTAACTCCATTAAAATCAATAAAGTTATCAAAAGAATTAATTCCTTTTTTAAATATATTGATTGAACAGGGTAATAAAAATGCAATTTCAGATGTTGGTGTATCGATTATAAATTTACAGGGTGGAGCACTTTCATGTTATCTTAATGTTATTATAAATTTAAAATCTATAAAAGATAAAAATTTTATTGACTCTGTGATAAATGAAGTTAATGAAATTAAAGAATATATAGTGAAATGGTGCGATATAAATTTAAAGAAAATTATTGATAAAATAATTGAAGAATAAATTTAAAAATGTATTCTATTACCCCCATATGATTTGGAAATATAAGCAAATTTATCTGATTTACCAATTAAATCAAAGCAGGTTAATCCATCTTCAGGGTATGAAGCAACCCCAAAACTTGCAGATAGTTTTACTCCACTAACCTCTGTATTTTCAACTTCTGATCTAATTCTTTCTGCGACATCTCTTGAAGTTAATTTATCAGTGAATGGTAATAAAATAACAAATTCATCTCCACCATATCTGAATGCATAGTCTGAACTTCTAATGTTTTCTTTTATAATTTCGCTGATTTTGATTAATATCATATTGCCAACTTCATGCCCTTTAGTGTCATTAATTCTTTTAAAATTATCAAGATCAAAAAAAATCAATGAAATTTGTAATTCATATCTTTTAGCCTTCTCGATTTCTTTGTTTAATGAATCAATAAGATATTTATAGTTTCCAAGACCTGTTAATGAATCAATAATTGATAATTTTTTTGTTTCTTCAAAAAGTTTAGCATTAGTGATTGCTATTCCAATTGTATTTGAAAGGGTTTCAATAAGAATTTTATCATCTTCTGTAAATCTATTTAATAATGGTGATTCTATATTTATTATTCCTATAACTTCATTTTCAAAGATAATTGGTACAGCCATTTCAGATTTAGAATCAGAGTCCTTAATATACCTTGGATCTTTAGATACATCATTCACAATTATCGTTTTTTTATTTCTAAAAGTGTGAGCAACTATTCCTTTTTCAGAGTTAATACCTATTTCAAAATCTTTAGTTTTAAAACCTAATGAATAAACAACTTTTAATTTATCTTCATATCTTAATAGAATTCCTATATATTCATAATTGAAATATTCAGTTAATATCTCTACAATTTTTTTTGTTACTTCATTCAAATCAAGTGATGAAACAAGATATGTTGTTACATGATTTATAAGAGATATAGAATCAATTTTCTTTTTAGTTTCAGATATAGAAAATAATTTTTCAATTGAAAGATTAATCATATTACTAATGGTAATTAAAAGTTTCAATTCATCATTATTTAAACTTTTTTCACTTTCAAAACCCATAACACCAATAATTCCATCTTTTATTTTTATAGGATGAATAAATTCAGATTTAATATTATTAACTATTTTTATATATCTACTATCTTTATTTACATCATCTATATATATCCAATTTTCAGATTCAAAAGGAATGGATAATAATCCCTCTCCAAGTTTAATCTTTTTTAAACCAATTTCTTCTTTCCTTTTATTAAAAGTGCCTTTTAATATAAGATTTTCTTTTGTTTCATCAATAAAATAAAAAAAGACATTTTTAAAATTTAAATAATCATATACAAAATTAGATATATCATTAAGTACCTGATCAAGATCATTTGATTTAATTAAAATTTCAGACAATTTATGGATTTGATATATACTATTTTTTAAAGAATCGTAATTTTCACTTTTAGATCCAATGGTTTTTCTTTTACTTAAAGAATAAAAATAAAATAAAATTAAAAAAACAATAATAAGAGAAACTTGTATGATAATATTTTTTTGCAAAACTGATAAAAATAATATGGAAATAATAGTTAAAAATAGATTAAAAGATAAAAGTTTATTAATTCCATAGTATCTAAAAATTGATAAAGGGTAAATTAAAATAAGAATATTATTCAAACCACCTGAAAAATTTAATAAAAAAGTTAATGATATTGTATCTAATATGATTTCTAAATAATCATAAAAAATAGATTTTGAAAATCGCTGGATAAAAATATAAAAAATTAAAGAATAAATTGAAGAAAAACATAAAATTGTTATTATTTTATCTAAATTTTGGTGTCTAATGGAATAAAAATAAAAAAATAAAATTATAATTATAATAAACTTATAAATTAAATACCTTTTCCTTAAATCAGTATCTAATTTTTCCATTATTATTTCCTTTTGAATTCTTCTATTAAATTAATGATAACATATTTTATAAATTCATACATTAATCCTCCCTGCAAATAACCAATAAAAGGTTCTTTAATTGGTGCATCAAAAGACAATTCTATTGATGAACCTTGGGTGAATGTTCCACTGGCCATTATAACTTCATAATTATAAAAATCCTCTTTCAATGGTTCTATAATAGCGTTTGAATCTATTGGAGAATATTTTTGTATTAGTTGAGCAAATTTCAATAAATCATTTTTATTTTCAAATTCAATTCCCAATATTATATCGCCTCTTTTTTCAAACCATTTTGGAAAAACATTAAATCCATAATAAGATAAAATTTTTGATGCAAAAACCATTCCTTTTAGAGTTTCTTTTACAAAATGAGGTGCCAAGAATAAGCCTAAAAACGCTGAACTTTTGAAATTAATCTGTGCACCACCATATTTACCTATTCCAGGAGAAGAAAGTAATGATGAACACTTTTCAACTAAATCCTTTTTTCCAGCAATATATCCTCCTGATTTAGCAATTCCACCACCAGGATTTTTTGTAAGTGAACCAGCAATAATATCAGCACCTACAGATGTTGGTTCATTTTCTTCTACAAATTCACCATAACAATTATCAACAAAAACTATAATCTCATTTTTAACTTTTCTAATTTTATCAATATAGTTTTTAATTTCACTATTTATTAAAGTTTTCCTTCTTTTACCATATCCCATAGATTTTTGAATGAAAACCATTTTTGTTTTTTCATTAATAATTTTTTTAAAATCTATTTCATCCTCTAAGATATTAAATTCTTTATAATTAATTTCAAAATCTTTTAGTGAAAGAGGAGAATTTTTAATACCAATAATTCTTTGAATTGTATCATATGGTTCACCAGTTATTGAGATTAACTCATCACCGGGTTTTAGTAATGAAAATAAAACAAGTGAGATTGCATGACTTCCTGAAGATATTTGAGACCTAACCAAACTATCTTCACAATCAAATATTTTTGCGAATACTTTTTCAAGTTTTTCCCTTCCAATATCATTGAAACCATAACCAGTAGAATCGAAAAAGTCACTCTCTGAAATATTATTATTTCTGAAAGCATTCAAAACTTTAATAAAGTTTTTTTCTCCAATACTCTCAATCTCTTCAAATTTTAATTTAATCTCTTCTTCAAAATTTCTAATTAAATTTTCCATTTTTCTTTTATAAATCTTTCCATTTCATTTACTAATTCATCATCATCTTTATTGGTTCTATCAATAACTATGATATTTTTTTCTTTCCTTAGCCATATTATCTGTCTTCTTGCATACTCTTTTGTTCTTTTTAATATTAATTTTTTACAATCATCTAAACTTAAACTTCCATTTAAATATTCTAATATGATATCATATCCAATTGCTTTTATCGATGTTTTTGAAAAACCAAAATTTTCTTTTATAAACTTAACTTCATCAATAAATCCATTTTTAAACATTTTCTCAACTCTTTCTTCCAATTTATTATAAAGAAGATTTCTTTCCATTATAATACCAAATTTTATAGAGTCATATTTTTCTTCCTCTTTTATTAATTCTGAAAAAGGTTTTTTATATATATGATAAACTTCAAGAGCCCTTAATATTCTTTTTTTGTCATTAATATTTATTTTATTTGAATAAACAGGATCGACTTTTTTTAATTCCTCAAATAACTTCTCTATACCAAATTCATTCAACATTTTATTTAACATTTCTCTTATTTTTTCATCCTTTTTTGGAGGTTCATAATATAATAGTGTTCTCATATAAAGACCAGTTCCACCTACTAAAACAGGTATTTTTCCTTTATCTGATATTTCATCTAATTTTTTTTCTGCAAATTCTTTAAATAAACCAGCAGAAAATTCTTCATTTGGCATAACTATATCAATCAAATGATGTTCTATATCATTCATATCCTCTTTTTTTATTTTATTTGTACCTATATTCATATATTTATAAATTTGATAAGCATCAAAAGATATAATTTCACCATTTATTTTTTTAGATAGTAGAATTCCTATTTCACTTTTTCTTACACCTGTTGGACCAAAAATTACTACTACTTTTTTCATTAAATTTATAATACAATGAAAAAAGTAATTATGAAATGGAAAGATGATTTAGATAAGGTTCCAGAAAAATCTGGAGTTTATATCTTTTATAATGATAAAGGAGAAGTAATATATGTTGGAAAGGCAACTTCTCTTAAAGATAGATTAAATAGTTACATAAATCCAGAAAATGTAGAATTTCCAAAAGATGCTATTTTAAGAAAGAAAATTAACTTATTTGATTATATTGTAACTTCATCTCCAGAAGAAGCGCTTCTTTTAGAATCAAATCTTATTAAAAAGTACAAACCTAAATTTAATGTAAGATTAAAAGATGATAAATCTTATCCATACTTGAAAATAATTATGGATGAGTTTCCATATATTCAAATTACAAGAAAGTTAAAAAAGGATAATTCTCTTTATTTTGGCCCTTTTGTTGATGTGAAATCTTTAAGAAAAGTTGTTTCTTTGGGAAGAAGGATATTTAAAATTAGAAGATGTGAAAAAAAATTACCCAATAAAAAGTGTATCTATTATGATTTAGGTGAATGTAGTGCTCCTTGTATAAAAAAAATATCCAAAGAGAATTATTTAAAATCTATAAATGATTTTATTCTTTTAATAAAAAATAATTATAAAAAATTAAGAGAATCTTTGTTAAAAGATATGCAAAAAAATGTAAATAATTTAAATTTTGAAAGGGCTGCTATTTTAAGAGATACCATAAAATCAATAGACAGGGTATTTTATAATCAGAGAGTAATAACAACACAAGACAAATCTTTTGATATTGTTTATCTTTATAAGGAAAATGAATTTAATTTAATTGAATTTATGGAGATAAGGAATGGTAGGTTGGTTTTTGAAAAATCTTATGAATTGATTGGTGAAGGTAGTGAATCTGAAATTCTATCTTCTTTTATATCTGAATATTATTCAAAAAAAGTTGATATACAAAACACAATTTTTGTTAATTATAAATTAAATAATAATGATGAGATATTGACATTTTTAAAGGAAAAATTTAAGAAAAATTTAAAAATAAAAATACCAAAAAGTGGTTTTGAAAAAGATATTTTGAAACTCGCAGAAGAAAATGCAAAAGAACATTTTCAAAAAATTTATTATTATAGAGAAATAGAAACTATTAAAGAGATAAAAGAATTACTAAATTTAAAGAAAGTTCCTGACTATATTGAGGGTTATGATATTTCAAATATTTCTGGCAAATATGCCGTAGGGTCTTTAGTAGTATTTTATAAAGGTAAAGAAAAAAAAGAATATTACAGAAAATTTAAAATTAAATTAACTCACAAACCAGATGACTATGCAATGTTAAAAGAAGTTTTCTTAAGAAGGTTCTTGCATAAAAATGATAAGGATTTTCCGTGGGAACCTGATCTTGTTTTAATAGATGGAGGTAAGGGGCAATTGAATATTGCTCTAAAAGTTAAAAAAGAGTTAAATATTCCATATAAATTCATTGCACTGGCAAAGGAATTCGAAACTCTTTTTTATGAGGATTTTAAAGATGAAATAGTTCTTCCAAAAGATTCAAAAATATTACAACTTTTTCAAAGAATTAGAGATGAAGCACATAGATTTGCAAAAGCCTATTATAAAAAATTACATAAAAAAAATCTTATAGAGAATTAATCAAACCTCCTCCTATAAACTCTCTTAATATGGAAGTCAATGGTACATATTCATCTGATAAACTTAAAAAATGTAATAAAAAATTTATTAAGATTGATGCTTTATAATATTCTTTATGAGAATTTTCTATACTCATAAGATCCTTTTCAGCAAAAAATTTTAATACTGGTAGTTCATAAAATAAAGATGAATTAAACATTATATCAACATTATCCTGAAAAGGAAATATATATTTTTCTTCTCCACTTATAACATCTGGCCATATTCTGATTGTTTCGTGTGGTGTAATTTTTCTGTAAACCGAATCACGAACAATTCTTCTTATTAATCTTACATCTCGAGTAGGAATTCTATTTAAATTATCAAAATTTATCTGCGTTAATGAACTGATATAAATTTTAAATTTTAATGAATCTTTAATTTTTTCAGTAAGTATTGGATTAATTGCATGTAAACCTTCAACAACTATTATATTGTTTTTTTCTGGAATTACTTTCCTTCCAATTTCCTGTTTTCCAGTAACAAAATTAAATTTTGGTAAATCAACAGTTTGATTGTTATGTATTAAATTAATATGTTTTTGTAATAGATGTAGATCTATTGCATTAATAGATTCATAATCTGGTTCTCCATTTTCTTTTTTAGGAGTTTTATCTCTATCAAAAAAATAATCATCAGTAGAAATTAATATAGTATTAAAGCCAAGAACTTTAAGATAAATTACTAATTTTTTACTTAAAGTTGTTTTTCCTGAAGAGGTTGGGCCAGAAATAAGTACTAATTTAGAATTTTTTTCTTTTATCATTTCCCCAATTTCTGATATCTTTTTTTCATGAAGTGCCTCCTGGATCAAGATTAATTCAACAATTTCATTTTTTACAATTTTTTCATTTAAATCTCCAGCATATTTTATACCAAGTGAACATGCCCATTTCTTTGATTCCTCAAAAGTTGAAAAGAGTTTCTCACTTTTATTAATTTTTCCCAATTTATAAAAATTTTTCCTATCAGGAAGAATAATCAAAAAGCCATTTTTAAAAGGTTTGATATCAAATACTTTTATCATTCCTGTTTTTGGCAGAAGCGGTCCTAAGAAATAGGAGTAATAGTTATTAATTGAATAGAGATTGAGAGTATCTTTTGATAGATATTTAATCAATTTAGGTTCATAGTTACTATTAACCTTTAAAAGTAAATCACTTGCCTCTTCTTTTCTTAAAATTAATTTTTTAATTGATATATCACTTTTAATTAAATTATCTATTTCATCTTTAACCTTATAAATTATTTCTGAAACATTATTTTTTCCTATAACCTCAGCATAAATTGCATCTCCAAAGGAATATTTTATTTCAATTTTAAGATTAAAGAGTTTATTGAATATATAAGAAACAAGAAATGTCAGTGTCCTTTCATAAGTTCTCATACCCTCCATATCATCCAATTTTATTAATTCATATTTGCTATTTTCATCAACTTCATCAAGAAAACCAACTCTTTCATTATTAACAATTGCTGATGTATTAGGGTAATCTATGTTTTTTATTATATCTATCAACTTTTTTCTCATATTATTATTTTAACAGGGAAAATTAAAAAATTATTAACTATTAAAAATATGAATTTTATTATAAAATAATAAAGAAGTTGAAAAAAGAGGAGGTATGAATGATTGAAAACTTAAGAAAAACTGACCCTGAAGTTTTTTTAGCGATATATAATGAAATAGAAAGACAACATAACAATCTTGAATTAATTGCTTCTGAAAATTTTGTAAGTCCAGCAGTGCTTGCTGCTCTTGGTTCTCCTTTAACAAATAAATATGCTGAAGGTTATCCAGGAAAAAGGTATTATGGTGGATGTGAATTTGTTGATGTTGCTGAACAACTTGCAATTGATAGAGCAAAAATATTATTCAATGCTGAGCATGCAAATGTTCAACCTCATTCTGGCACTCAGGCAAATATGGCTGTGTATTTTACAGTTTTAAACCCGGGAGATACAATCTTGTCAATGGAACTTTCTCATGGTGGCCATTTATCTCATGGTAGTCCTGTTTCTTTTTCAGGTAGATTTTATAAAGTTATCTATTATGGAGTAAAAAAAGGAGATGAAACTATAGATTTTGATTTAGTAAGAGAACTTGCTTTAAAAGAAAAACCTAAATTAATAGTTACTGGTTATTCTGCATATCCAAGAAAAATAGATTTTGAAAAATTTAGAGAAATAGCAAATGAAGTTAATGCATATCTTATGGCAGACATTGCTCATATAGCAGGTTTAGTTGCAACCAATTTACACCCTTCACCTGTAAATTATGCTGATTTTGTAACATCAACAACTCATAAAACATTGAGAGGACCAAGAGGTGCATTTATTTTAACCAAAGAAGTTTATAAAAAAGATCTTGATAAAAATGTTTTTCCAGGAATTCAAGGTGGTCCACTTATGCATGTAATCGCTGCTAAGGCAGTATGCTTTAAAGAAGCAATGAGTGATGATTTTAAAAGATATCAGGAGAGAATTATTAAAAATGCTAAAAAATTAGCAGAAACATTAAAAAATGAAGGTGCAAGATTGGTATCAGATGGAACAGACACACATCTCATGCTTGTTGATTTAAGGCCATTCAAAATTACAGGAAAAGATGCTGAAAATTTATTGGGAAAAGTAAACATCACTGTTAATAAAAATACTATTCCTTATGATCCTGAAAAACCTTTTATCGCGAGTGGTATAAGGCTTGGAACTCCTGCATTGACAACAAGAGGCATGGGAGAAGAAGAAATGGAAATTGTTGGAAAATTAATTGCAAAAATTTTGAAGAATCCATCTGATGAAGGTATTCATGAAAATGTAAAAAAAGAAATCAAAAATTTATGTGAGAAGTTTCCTCTTTATAAAGAATTAAGAGAGAATTTTAAATATGAATTAAATATGTTAAAATAAAAAAAACTATTAAAGGAGGGTTAAATGATACAGGATGTTAACCTTATAAAAGAAAAGTTTAATAAACTTTTAGAAAATGATAAGTCAGTTGAATCTTTAATTCTTATAAGCAAAGATGGATTACCAATTTCATCAACTCTTTCTATGGAAGAAGAAGAAAAAATTGCTGCTCTTTCTGCTTCATTGGTTATGCTTGGAGAAAGAGCAATAGAGGATTTTAAAAAAGGTGAATTTGAAGAGATATTTGCAAAGGGTAAAGATGGTTATATATTTATCTATAATCTCTCTCCAAATATTGCTTTACTTGGAATTTTAAATAATGAAGCAAAATTAGGACTTATAAGATTAGAGTTAAGAAATCTTGTAAATGATTTAAAAGAAATTATAGGAACATTCTAAATTTTATTTTCTTAAAAAGAAAAACGAGGCATTTTTAAATCACTCGTTAAATGTAATCCTGGATTACTTTCAAGAAGTATTGGTATATAATTAGTAATAACTGCTGCGGTTCCCAGATCGCCTTGAACTCCTTCTTTAATTTCGAATTCTAAATTTGGTAATCCCTCAATTTTTATTTTATCATATGATTCTTTTTCACCTAAAGCCATAATTAATTTTATTTCAATTATAAAACCATCAGTTGATATACCTTTTACTTTTTGATATTGACCTCTTACAAATCCTTTTTTGACTTTTAAATATTCTGTTTCAATATCGTTTTCCGCAATTAATGGATTGAGTTCTTCTTTAAATTCTTTTAAGTTTAGTTTTAAAGCATCAAAAATATAAAAAAGAGACTCAAGTAATCCTACATGACCAATCTTATTTTCCAGTTTTAATTTTTCAAATTCTTCTTTTTTCATACCTGCTCCGACCTTTATCTGTAATTGTTTTCTTCTTTTACCTGCATCAAGAACTCTTTCAGCAATAATTTTTGTGGGTTTTATTGATAAAGTGGAGACAAAAGTTGGTAATGTATCAAGTATAAAACCTGGATTTATACCTACCCCAAGTATTCTAACACCTTTTTCCTTTGCTATTTTATCAAGTTCAATTGATTCCTTTTTATGAAAATAATATGGAAAAAATAGTTCTTCACAGGTTGAAATAACATTAAAGCCATTATTTAAAATTTCAACAAATTGAGGAAATGTATCTTTTATTCGAGATTGAGTTGAATGAATAACTATATCACATTTTTCAAATTCTTTTATATCATTTTTAATTAAAACATTTAATTTTTTATCTCCAATTAAATCTCCAACATCTTTATTTAAATATTCTTCTTTTATATCAACAGCACCAACGATTTGAAAGTTTTTCTTGTTTAAAAGAGTTTTTAAAATTTCAAGACCAATTGTTCCCAATCCATAAGATATAAATTTATACATTAACCTCCTCCTTTTGTTTTTTATATCTAAGATATTGGATTATATAAAAAAGTCCACCAATTCCTATTCCAATCAAATCTGTTTTTAAACCTGGTGTAATTAAAAGGATTGCTGCGATAAAAAAGAAAATTCTTTCAATGAAATTTAAATTTGTTGATAGATAACCAATTGATGAACCAGCAAGAAATATAATTCCAATGAATGCTGTTATAAAAGATAAAATTCCATTTAAAAATGTGAAATTGACACCAAGGAGAATTGGATTGAATGCAAAAATAAATGGAATTAGATATCCAGCGAGTGATAATTTAACCGCTGTATATCCTGTTATAAATGGATCTGAGCCTGCAATTCCAGCACCTGCATATGCTGCAAGTGCAACTGGTGGTGTTATATCAGCAAGAATTCCATAATAAAAAACAAACATGTGTGCTATTAACATTGAAATTGTTTGTGGATATTGAGTTAAGAAAGGAGCAAGAGCCGGCGCTGTTATTATTGCCATTAAAATGTATGTTCCAGTTGTTGGTATTCCCATACCTAAAATTAGAGATGCAATCATTGTAAATATTAATGTAAAAAGCATTGCATTATTAAATTTTAAAAATGGAAATATAGATCCAATTGTTCTATTATAAAATTCTGTAACAGATTTTGCCATTGATACAACTGCATTTGCAAATTTGAGAGCAAGTCCTGTTAATGTTGACATACCAGCGATGTAACCTGCTGTTGCACATGCCGCCACAACTGGTAATGAAGTTATTGCACCATTTTCAAATCCATCCAGAGTTAAATATATTGTATCTTTTAAAACATAAAAAGATTTTTTAATTGAATCTTTAAAATCTTCAAAAAAACCTTTTGGAGATTTTATTATATAAAAAATCATTCCAAGTATTAGAGACAAAATTATTGTATAAATAAATGATAAAATAACAGAAATTTTTAAAGTTGGATAGAATATTAAAATCAAAAAGAATATTATTGGTAGATAAATTGAAACATAAAGAAATAGATTTTTAATTTTCTCATCAAAATTTTCAGTCAATTTTTTAGCAAGGTCTCCAAGAAAACTAACAAGTATTGTTGAGATTAAAGTTGTAAATGCTGCATCAATCACTGTATATCCAGCAACCAATCTGAAAATCAAAACAAAAATTGGCATAAGAAGATATCCTTTAACTTTCAATAGATACAGAACATCTGGTATCTCCTCCTTTTTTAAACCTCTCAACCCCAATCTCTTCGCTTCATAATGAACTGCAAAGAATGCACCAGAATAATAGAGAAGCGATGGCATTATTGCTGCAATAATTATTCTTAAATATGGAACTCCAATAAATTCAGCCATTATGAATGCTGCAGCACCCATAACTGGTGGCATTAATTGTCCACCTGTTGATGCTGTTGCTTCAACCGCACCTGCAAAATGTGGTTTATATCCAGTTTTTTTCATTAATGGAATTGTAAATGAACCTGTTGTTACAACATTTGCAACAGAACTTCCACTCATAGTACCAAGTAAACCACTTGAAACAACTGCAACTTTTGCTGGACCTCCAATTGCTCTTCCTGTCAATGCTCTTGCAATATCTATAAACAATTCTCCAAGTCCAGTTTTTTCTGCTAATGCACCAAAAAGTATGAATGCATAAACAAATTTAGTTGAAACAGAAATTGGAATTCCAAAAATTCCATCAAGAGTGAAGAAAAGATGATCAACAACTCTTATAATTGAATAACCTCTATGGGCAAATAAACCTGGAATATATTTACCAAAAAGAGCATAAAAAATAAATATTAAAGCGATTAAAGGCAAAGGAATTCCTGCAATTCTTCTTGTTCCTTCTAAAATCAAAATAACTGCAAGTAAACCAACTATAAAATCTAAATTAGTTGGCAAACCTGCTCTTCCAATTAATTGTTGATAAAAAATTATTGGATAAAGAAAAATAAAAATTATTAAGATTGCAATTATATAATCATAAAAAGGAATTTTTTCTCTTTTCTCCTTTTTATTTGATGGTATAAGAAGAAAAATTAAAAGAAATGCAAATCCAACATGAATAGGTCTTTGAATCTGAGGAGGAAACATTTTAAAACCCATTGTATAAAATTGAAAAACTGAAAAAAGAATTGCTATTACTTTAACTAAATATTTTTCAAATCCCTTTAACTTTCTTCTCTTTGCACTAACTTCATATTTCTCTAAAATTTCTTCAACTCCACTCTCTTTTATCTCTGGCTCCTCCTTTGCCATTAAAACCTCCTAATTTTTATAATGAGAATTTTGTCACCAAATTTTTGAGATAAATTAATCTCTCTATTTTTTATCAACAATCTATAATTACATTGATAATTAATTCCATAAATAATTTCACTGAATTCTCTTTTCAAATTTATTAACTTGAAAATTCCACCATCAAGAATCAATTTTTCATCACCATAAGGTTCTGTTGGAAGACCAGCACATTGATCATAAAAATCTGTTTCAAAAAGAACTATTTTTCCAGATTCAATTCTATACCATTCTGTTACATCAGTTAATGCAACAGAATGTTTAAATTTAATTTGAAAAACCTCACCCTCTTTCAATTTAAAACTCATCAAATTTTTATTGCTACTTTTTTCAATAAATAAAATATTGTAACTTTTATCAAAAAAATTGAATATGGAAATTGTTATAAAGATTAAGATTAAAATTAATATTAATTTAAATTTTTTAAACATTATTTTAAGGAGGGTGATTATTCACCCTCCTTTTTAAACTCTTACTTTATTAAACCTAACTCTTTGAAATATTTTTCTGCACCTGGATGGAATGGAATTGCAACTCCTTTAACCGCATTTTCTGGAGTTATATCTTTACCTTTTGCATGAACTTTTTCAAGATCTGCCTTATGTTCAAAAACTGATTTTACAATATGATAAACAACATCTACATCAAGTGACTCATCACATACCCATTGAGCAAGACATGTTACTGTTAGAACATCTTTATCCATTCCTTTATATGTTTCTTTTGGAATTGTAAATTGAGAGTAATAAGGAACTTTTTGAACAAGTTCCTGAATTTTTTCTGGTGTAATTTCAACAAGTGTTATCTCTTTTGTTGTTGATAGTTCAACAATACTCGAAGTCGGAATTCCTGCTGTTGTGAATAGTGCATCAATTCTTTCATCTTTTAATGCATCTGCTGCTTCTGCAAATGACATATATTGTTCTTCAATATCATCATAAGTAATTCCATGAATGTTTAAAATTGTTCTCGCATCAATTTCTGTTCCACTTCCTTTATCTCCAACAGCAACCTTTTTACCCTTTAAATCAAATACAGTTTTTATTCCAGATTTTTTCAAAGCAACAATTTGAATTGTTTCAGGATATAGAGACATTATTACTCTTAAATTTTTCATTGGAGTTTTATCTTTAAATGCCTCTGTTCCGGTATATGCCCAGTAAACAACATTATTTTGAGCAAATCCAGTCTCAATTTCTTTGTTTGTAACCATATTAACATTTGCAACAGATGCTCCACTTGTTTGTGCTGATGCTACAATATCAACTTTACCTTCTGGAGTTTCATAATCTGCAAAATTTGAAATAATTGTTGCAATTGCACCACCAACTGGAAAATATGTTCCACCAGTTCCACCTGTTGCGATACCAACGAATACTCTCTTTGGTCCAGTTTCTTTTTGCTCTTCCTTTTTACATGCTGACAAAGAAAGAGTAATAATTAATAGTAAAATTAGAAGAATTGATAAAACTTTTGATACCCTTACCATACACACCTCCAAAATTTATATTTATATTATTTTATAATTTTTTGTATTATTTTTCAATATTTTGCTACTAATTAATATTATCTAAAAATTTGACAATAAAAATAATTTTATCTAAAATTTATTTATAAAATAAATTATCCATCAGGAGGTGGATATGAAAAGAGGTTTAACAATTTTAATTGTTTTAATGTTGGTGGGGCTACTTGTCCTAAATGCATGTGCTAAAAAAGAGCAGAAACCTACAGAAGAGAAAAAACTCAAAGTTGTTGCAGTTTATGCAACACCAATTGAAGAGCCATGGGATGGTTGTATTCATCAAGCATTACTAAAAGCAAAAAACACTCTTGGTATTGATTATGAATGGGTTGAAAGTGTTGGATACACTGATTTTGAAAGAGTTTTAAGAGAATATGCGGATAAGAAACCAGATATTATAATGGGTGATGCTTTTGGGAATGAAGAGGCGGCAAGAAGAGTTGCAAAAGATTATCCAAACATTGCATTTGCTTTTGGATCAGGTGGTGGACCAATGGAACCAAATTTTGCAGTTTTTGATGATTGGATTCATGAACCAGCATATCTTTGTGGATTAATTGCTGGTAAGTTAACAAAAAGTAATATCATTGGAGTTGTTGGAGGTTATCCTGTTCCAGAGGTTAATAGAATTGTAAATGCATTCATTCAGGGAGTTAAAGAAGCGAATCCAAATGCAAAAGTTAAAGTTACTTTTATAGGTAGTTGGTTTGACCCTCCAAAGGCAAAAGAGGCAGCAATAGCACAAATTGAAGCAGGTGCTGATGTCATGTATGCAGAAAGATATGGTGTAATTGATGCATGTAAAGAAAGAAACATTCCAGTTTTTGGTAGTTTACTCGATCAATGGGAACTTGCTCCTGATAATGTCATAACAGGTCCAGTTTGGGATATGTATCCAACTGTTGAGTATGTAATTAATGAAGTTAAAAAAGGTGTATTTGAAGCAATTGATTTAAAGGACTTTTCAATGATGGCAAAAGGAGGGGCACTTCTTGCTCCTTATCATAACTGGGAATCAAAACTACCAAAGGAGATTAAAGATCTTGTTGAAAAGAAAAAAGGTGAAATCCTTTCAGGTGTTTTTAGAGTAGATGTTAATGAGGGAACACCAAAATCTGATTAATTTTTATTGAGAAATTTTTATGGGGGCTGGTTGCCCCCATTTTTTTTAATAATTTATAATTTCAGGTGATATAGATGGATGAAATTGTTTTAATGAAGAATATTAAAAAGAGATTTCCAGGAGTTTTAGCAAATGATGGTATAGATTTTTATGCAAATAAAGGTGAAATAGTATCACTTTTAGGAGAAAATGGAGCAGGTAAAACAACTTTAATGAAAATTTTATATGGTTTGTATACAAAAGATAGTGGTGAAATTTTTATAAAAGGTAAAAAAGTTGAAATAAATTCTCCTAAAGATGCTATAAATTTAGGAATTGGAATGGTTCATCAACATTTTACTCTTGTAAATCCATTTACTGTTACAGAAAATATTATTTTGGGTCTTAGTTCTAATAGATTTACTATAAATATAGAAACTTCAAAGGAAAAAATTAAAGAGTATATGAAAAAATATGAAATTTTTGTTGATCCAGATGCAAAAATAAGTGAACTTTCAGTTGGTGAAAAACAAAAAGTAGAGATTCTTAAAATTTTATACAGAGATATAGATATATTAATTCTTGATGAACCTACTGCTGTATTAACACCTCAGGAGGTCAAGGAATTATTCAAGACATTAAAAATTTTAAAAGAAGAAGGGAAGACAATAATTTTTATATCACACAAACTTTATGAAGTACTTGAAATAAGTGACAGAATAATAGTTTTAAGAAATGGAAAAGTATCTGGAGAAAGAGACCCAAAAAAAACCAACAGGAGAGAACTTGCTGCTCTAATGGTTGGAAAAGAAGTTTTTGATGTTATATCGCTTACACCATCTGAACAAAAAGATGTTATTCTTGATTTGAAAGAGATAACTGCATTAAGTTATAGAGGACATGTTGCTTTAAAAAATATTAATTTAAATGTTAAAGGCGGTGAAATTGTTGGTCTTGCCGGTGTTTCTGGAAATGGACAAAAAGAACTTGAGGAGATAATAAGTGGCATAAGAAAACCTTTAAAAGGAAAGATATTTTTTAAAAATATCGATATAACACACACAACTCCTAAAGAAAGAATTAATTTAGGCATTGGAAGAATTCCTGAAGATAGAATGGATCTTGGATTGATTCTTGATCTACCAGTTTTTGAAAATTTAGTAGTTGAATGTTATGACAAAAATCCTTTTTCAGGAAAATTATTTCTAAATTATCCTAAGATAGAAAGTTATAGCAAAAAACTTATCGAAGAATTTGATATAAGAACACCAAATTTGATTGTTAAAACAAAAACATTATCTGGCGGAAATTTACAAAAATGTATTTTAGCAAGAATTTTATCAATGAATCCAGAATTTATTCTTGCTGCGCAACCAACAAGAGGTCTTGATGTTGGCGCAACAGAATTTATACATAAAAAACTTCTTGAAGTTAGAGATAAAGGTGGGGGAGTATTATTAATTTCTGAAGATCTTGATGAAATATTAAATCTTTCTGATAGGATTTTAGTAATTTATAATGGGGAAATAATGGGTGAATTAAAAAGAGGAGAACTCACAAGAGAAGATATTGGTTTAATGATGACAGGAACAAAAAAGGAGGATCTTCATGCCACTACCTAAATTTAGATTAGAAAAAAGAGAATCAGTGCCAAACTGGTTTAGAATGGCATTACCTTTCATAGCAATTGGAATTTCATTTATTTTTTCCTCAATTATAATTTTATTTGCTGGAAAAAATCCTGTAACATCAATTTATAGTATTTTTTATGGAGCTTTGGGTACAAGATTGGGATTAATGGAAACTCTTGTAAAAGCAACACCTTTAATTCTTACAGGTATTGCTGTATCTTTTGCTTTTACAGGAAAATTCTGGAATATTGGCGCAGAGGGACAGTTATATGCTGGTGCACTTGCAGCAACATGGGCAGGAATAAGTAATTTTAATATTCCATCTTTTTTATATATTATTCTATTACTTGTTGTAGGTTTTATTGCTGGTGGATTATGGGCTTTAATTCCTGGTTATTTAAAAGCAAAACTTAAAGTTGATGATGTTGTAACAACATTACTTATGAATTATATAATTCTTTATTTAGTTACTGCAATTCTCGAAGGCCCATGGAGAGATCCTGTAACTATGTGGCCTCAATCAATTATGATATCTCCAAATGCTGAATTTCCTAAATTATTACAAAAATCGAGAGTTCATTTCGGTTTGATAGTTGGATTATTAGTTGTTTTCCTTGTTTATATTATCATCAAACATACTAAACTTGGATTTAATATTAGAGCAATTGGCGCTAACCCAAATGCAAGTAATTTCCTTGGAATCAATGTTACAAAAACAATAATAATAACATCTCTTATAAGTGGTGGAATTGCAGGTCTTGCTGGAGTTGGTGAAGTTGCAGGTTTACATTATCATTTAACAGAAAATATTTCACCTGGTTATGGATATACAGGAATTGTTATTGCAATGCTTGGTGGCTTAAATCCTATTGGTGTTTTATTTGCTTCCTTTTTCTTTGCAATTATAATAACTGGTGCTCAATATATGAGTAGAGCAACAGGGGTAACATCTTTTATAGCAGATGTCATTCAGGGTATAACTCTTCTTGTATTACTTGCAATGTTAATTTTATATGAATATAGAATCAGGAGGGTTGAATGAAAGAAATATTTACAATTGGTTTTTTTATAGGACTTTTTTCTGCAACCTTAAGAATGGCTACACCTCTTATTCTTGCAACTTTAGGCGAAGTTTTTTGTGAAAGGTCGGGAGTATTAAATCTTGGAATTGAAGGAATTATGCTTTTTACATCTCTTATCGCTTTTTTAACCACCTATTTCACCAATAATTTGTGGCTTGGAGTTTTAACTGCTATTATAGTTGGTATTTTATTTGGAATACTTATGGCCTTTTTTACTGTAAATCTTGGTGTTTCTCAACATGTTAGTGGTCTTGGAATAACACTTTTTGCTTCAGGTTTATCTCTCTTTACATATAGACAAATTATTGGTTCTCCTCAAATACCACCAACAATTGAAACATTTAAAACATTAACAATTCCAGTTTTATCTAAAATACCAATCATAGGTCCAATACTTTTTGATCAATATATTCTGACATATATTGCATTATTATCAATTCCAATTGTATCTTTTATAATTTATAAAACCAATTTTGGTTTATCTCTAAGAGCAGTTGGTGAAAATCCAGAAGCAGCAGATGCACTTGGTATTAATGTTTATAGAACAAGATATGTTGCGTTAATAATAGGTGGCGGTTTAATGGGTCTTGCAGGTTCCTTTTTTACACTCGCATATTTTAACATGTTTCTATATGGGATTGTTGGTGGAAGAGGTTGGGTTTGTATTGCTCTTGTTATTTTTGCAAATTGGGATCCCGCAAGAGTTCTCTTAGGAGCACTTTTGTTTGGTGGTGTTGATGCATTACAATTAAGATTACAGGCAATTGGCTTTAACATTCCTTATCAATTCTTTTTAATGATGCCTTATGTTTTAACAATAATAGTATTAGTTTTGGTTGCAAGAAATGCTATTGCACCATCTTCGATTTTAAAACCATATAGAAGAGAGTGATTTCAGAAGATCTAATAAAAAAATTAAGAGAATTTTATAAAGAAAACAATAAAACTTTAATTGATAGGGTTTCAACTGAAAAAGATCCTTTTAAAGTTTTAATATCATGTATACTTTCACAGAGAAGTAAGGATGAGATGACTGAAAAAATAACTAATGATTTATTTAATATAGTTAATTCTCCTCAAGATTTACTAAAAATAGAAAATGAGAAACTTGAAAAAATTTTATACTCAATTGGCTTTTATAAAATAAAAGCAAATAGATTAAAAGAGGTTTCAAAAATATTAATTGAAAAATATAATGGTTTAGTTCCAGATAAACTAAATGAACTATTAAAACTTCCAGGAGTTGGTAGAAAAACTGCAAATATTGTTATAACAAAAGGTTTTAATAAAAATGGTATTGCAGTTGATACTCATGTTCATAGAATTTCAAATCGTTTGGGCTTAGTTAAAACAAAAAGACCAGAAGAAACAGAGATTAAATTGAAAAGATTAATTCCTAAAAAATATTGGATTGAGTTAAATGATTATCTTGTAAACTTTGGAAAAAATATATGCACACCTATCTCTCCAAAATGTTCAATTTGTCCTATTGAAAAGTATTGTAAGAAGGTGGGAGTTAAAAAATTTAGATAAAATCAAAAGTTTTAAGATAATTTTTAACTAAAATCAATTTAGTTATTTCACCAACTCCACCTGGAACTTTAGTTACTCCCATTACTTTATCCAAAACACTTTTAGTATCAACATCACCAACAATTTCATTTGTTTTGGATTTATTTATTCCTATATCAATAATGATAGAGTTTTTTTTGACCATATTTCCTTTTATTAATTTGGGTACTCCACAACAAGCAAAAACAATATCTCCAAGTTTTATAAATTTTTTTATGTCATTAACTTTTGAGTGAAGATTTATTGGAACAAGATTATTCATAAGTGAAATAATATATAAAGGTCTTCCTGTATTTATACTTCTTCCAACAATTACTGCTGTCTTTCCTGCTAAATATTCTAAACTTTTAAATTTCTTATTTATATAATATTTCAAAATTGCAAATGATGCTTCAACAACAGAAGGAATAAATTTTGGTTTAAAAGAAAATAATTTCCCTAAATTTATAAAACTTAAACAGTCAATATCTTTTTCAGGATTTATATTTGAATATATAATTTCTTCAGAAATATTTTTAGGAATTGGTCTTATTGGAAGTATAGCATTTATATAATTATCTTTATTTAATTCATTAATTATTTCTATAATCTCATTGATATTTTTATCCTTAAGATCATAATCTGAATATTTTAATTCAAGAAAATTAAATAATTCTTTCAATTCATTTAAAAAAATTTTTGCATCAAATGAATCAGAGAAAATCAAAAATACAATTTTTTTACTTTTATCAATTTTTAAAATATCATTTCTTATATTAAATAATAATTCTTCTTTTAAGGGCTCTATGTCTATTATTTCACCCATTATTTTAAACCATATATATTACCATTTTCATCTATATCAATATATTTTCCTATAGGATTTGATGGCAATGATGGCATTGTACTTATTTCTCCAGAATATACTACTATAAATCCAGCGCCATTTGAAATTTTGATGTTATCAACAGGAAGAATGAAATTTTCTGGTCTTCCTTTTAACTTCGAATCATGAGATAAAGATAGATGAGTTTTTGCCATACAGATTGGTAGATTGGAAAATCCAAGAGATTCATAAAATTCAATTTTATTTAATACTTCATTAGAAAATGTAACATCTTTTGCTCCATATATTTTTGTAGCAATAGTTTTTATTTTATCTTTTATTGAAATATCTAAAGAGTATAAAAAATTAAAATTATTATTTTCTTTATCTGTTAATTTCATAATAGATTTGGCTAAATCAATTCCACCATCTCCTCCTTTTAGATAAACCTCAGAAACGACAAAGTCGTCACTACCCGATTCCAAAGAAATTTTTTTCAACAAATCAATTTCTTCTTCATCATCACCTTCAAAATAATTTAAATTAACAATAACTTTAACTCCATGAATTTTAATATTTTCAATATGTTTTTTTAAATTTTCAGCACCAATTTTTATTGCATCTAAATTTTTTTCTAAAATCTCTTTTGGTAAAGGTTTACCTGGAGATATTTTGCCAACACCTCCATGCATCTTTAAAGATCTTAAACTTACAACTATAACTGCTAAATCTGGTTTTAAACAAGAATATCTACATTTTATATTGAAGAATTTTTCAGCACCAAGATCTGTACCAAATCCTGCCTCTGTTATTAAATAATCACTTATTTTTACACCAATTAAATCTGCAATAATTGAAGAATTTCCATGAGCAATATTGCCAAAAGGACCAGTATGAACAAACACTGGAGTACCCTCAATTGTCTGTATTAAATTTGGCATTAATGCATTTTTAGTAAGCGCTGTTAAAGACCCGGCAACCTGCAAATCTTCAGAAAAGACTGGTTTTTTATCATAATTAAAACCAACTATAATCTTTCCAAGTTTTTCTCTTAACTCCTTTAAATTTTTAGAAAGTGCTAAAATTGCCATTATCTCTGATGCTGATGTTATTTCAAAACCACTTTCGTGAAGTACATAATTTTCAAAAACTCCAGCAACAATTTTTCTCAATCCTCTATCAGAAATATCAATAACTCTCTTGATTGGAATAGTATTTAGATCAATATTAAGTGGATTCTTGTGATAAATGGAGTTATACAAAAAAGATACAAGTAAATTATGTGCTGTATAAACTGCATAATTGTCTCCAGTAAAATGAAGATTGAAATCTTCAATTGGATAAACCTGAGAATATCCACCTCCATGCGCGCCACCCTTAATACCAAAAATTGGACCCAGTGATGGTTGTCTTATCGTAATTAAACCTCTTTTATTTAATTTTCCAAATGCTTGGCTTAAGCCAACAGTTGTTGTTGTTTTTCCTTCTCCTAAAGGTGTTGGAGTTATACCTGTTATAAGAATATATTTTCCATTTTTATTTTTTTCAACTTCATCTAAAAAATCTAATTTAACCTTTGCAATATAATCACCATATTTAATTAAATATTTTTCTTTTATATCCAATAATTCAGCAATTTCATTAATTTTTTTTGGTTTATAACTTCTATTTATCTCTATATCACTTTTCATTTTTTAAAGAAAAAATAACCATATTTTCTGTATCTATACAGGGAACATCAATTTCTCCATTTACACTCCATGGTATTTCTCCGCCCATTCTTAATGTTTGAATCCAGGGATATAAAACATAGAAAGCATGCATACAAAGATTTTGAGGTACAAAAATATTTTCATCAATTCTCCACTCATCTCCAATTTTATGTCCAGCGCTACAGAATCCTTTAACACTTTTTACTTTAATATTCACTTTATTCATATTTAAAATATTGAACCCTCTATTTTCCAACCTTCATCATATAAAATAAGTATATAAGCGCCTCTATATTCAACATCTTTACCACTTTCATTTATTGTTAATACAAAATGGACTCTTGCTCTTTTTTTATCAGTTGACAAAACAACATCTTCAATTCTAACCCCTGTTATTTTTCTATCATTTTTTTTCATTAACTCAAAAGATGCCTTAAAATCTTCTAAACTTCCTTTCTCTTTTAACATATCACCAGAAAGAAGTTTATATGCCTCTTCATAATTTTCTCTCATAATATATTTAAAATATTTTATAAGAGTACTTTCTGGCGAGTTTGAAGAACAGGATGCTAATAAAAAGGAAAATGAAATTAGAATTAATAGTGACAATGTTAATATTTTTTTCATATTACACCTCTTTTCATAGATATTATTATAATACATTTTTCTGTATGTTAAAATTTATGTGATGGAAAAGAATAAAAATTTTGTCATTATAACAGGTATTTCAGGAGCAGGTAAAACTAAAACTTCAGAATTCCTTGAAGATATAGGTTATTTTTGTATTGATAACCTACCATTAAACTTAATAGAGAAATTTGTTGAAATTTTTAAAAAGGGAATTTCAGATGTTAACAAAGTTGCTATAACTCTTGATATCAGAGAGAAAGATTTTGATATAAATTTTCCAGATATAATAGAAGATATTAATAAAAAAGGAGTTAATCCTTTTGTTATTTTTCTTGATGCTGATGAAGAAATACTTATAAAAAGATTCAAAGAGACAAGAAGAAAACATCCACTGTATAGTGAGGAAGGTTTAAGTTCTTCAATAAAAATTGAAAAAGATAAATTAAAACAGATAAAAGAAATCAGTGATGTTGTAATCGATACAACTGAAATGAAGCCATCTGATCTTAAAAATAGAATAGTTGATATCTTAAGAGAAGAAAAGAGCAATTTGATTTCAATAACTATAATTTCTTTTGGATATAAATATGGAATACCTCTTGATTCTGATTTAATGTTTGATGTAAGGTTTTTACCTAATCCATTCTATATGGATAATTTAAAAAATACAACAGGTTTGGATGAAGAAGTACAGAATTTTGTTTTATCTCATGATGCAACAAAAGGATTTTTAAATAAATTTAAAGATTTAATTTTTTTTCTTTTACCTCAATATATTAATGAGGGAAAAAGTTCTCTCATAATATCATTTGGTTGCACTGGAGGTAGACATCGTTCTGTGGTAATAGCTGAGGAGGTTAAAAGAATTTTGGAAAAAAGCGGATTTAGATGTACAATATTTCATAGAGATATAAGAAAATGAAAAACAACAAAATTAAAGGTTTTTTAAAATGGTTGTATCCAGGAATGAACATAAAAAGATGGATTCTTCTTATGATTATCGGACTATTAATTTTATCACTTGGATTAATGGTTATTCTCGATTTTACAAGATTAGGTGCCATCAAGAGGTATATAATCAATTTCATAATTATATTTATGAAAGGAAATTATGAATTTCCAGTATGGTTAACAAGATTGATAGCATTTTTATATGTATTTCTTGGATTTTTTCTTTTAATTTTTGGTTTCAGTAAACTTATGAACTCACTTTTTACTGCACTTTTAAAAGAAAAGAGAAGTGAAGTAGTAAATATTGTTCATAACTATAGATTTAAAAGCAAAGTAAAAAAAGTTGTTGCTTGTGGTGGAGGAACTGGTCTTTCAACAATCCTGAGAGGTATAAAGGAGTATCCTTTTTATCCAGTTGCCATAGTTACAGTCACAGATGATGGTGGAAGTTCTGGAAAATTAAGAGAGGAACTTGGAATTCCTCCTCCAGGAGATTTGAGAAACTGTATAATTGCACTTTCAGAAAGTGAAGAGTTTTTAAAAGACCTTTTTCAATATAGATTTAAAGAAGGTGAAACACTTCAGGGTCACTCAATAGGAAATTTAATCATAGCAGGATCAATCAAATTAAAAGATAGTTTGATTTATGGAATAACAAAATTAGAAGAGTCATTAAATTTATCTGGCAAAGTTTTACCAGTTTCTGAAAGTATAATAACATTAAGAGGAGAATTTGAAGATGGAGATGTTGTTTTAGGTGAAACTAATATAAGAAATAAGGGTAAAAAAATTAAAAAAATAACACTTGAACCATTTTATGCAAAACCAGCATTTGAGGTTTTATATGAAATTGAGACATCAGATTTAATTATTATAGGACCTGGTAGTTTATATACTTCAATAATCCCTCCTCTTTTATTTTCATCTGTAGTTGAATCAATAAAAAAATCAAATGCTAAAAAAATATATATTTTAAATTTAATGACAGAAAAAGGTGAAACCGATAATTTCACAGCGTCAATGCATGTCAAGAAAATTTATGAATATACAGGAGATAATATTTTTAATTATATTATTGTAAATGATGGAAAAATTGGAGAATATTATTTGAATAAATATAGTAAGGTTGGTTCTTATCCTGTTGAAATTGATGAAGAAAACCTAAAAAATTTGGGATTAAAAATTATAAAAGGTAATTTTGTAACTGTTGAAGATGGTTATTTAAGACATAACTCATTGAAAATAAAAGAGGTTCTTAAAGATATATTAAAGTGGAGAAATTAGACAACTTCACACAAAAAGTTAAGAGAGATTTATTAAAAATAGAAATAAATAAACCAGATGAAGTATTATCAGAAATACAGGGACTTCTTTTGTCAATTGGTAAAATAATTATTACCAAAGATAAGATAAAATTAAATTTTACACATTCTTCTCCTGAAGTTGCTCGAAGAACAATAAAATTATTAAAAATAGTTGGCTTTAAAAAATCTTTAAATTTTATTGAGAAAAAAGGCAAAAAATATTTTGAAATAGAATTAAATATTTTATTGAAAGATATTTTAAGATTAAATATTGTCGATGAAGAAGATTTAAAAGTTCATTTTAAACCAAAAAATGAAGAGTGTATAAAATCCTTTTTAAGAGGTGTTTTTCTTGGTTCAGGTTTAGTTAGAGATCCTAAAAAAGGTTATTATCTTGAATTTAGATTTCAAACTGAATCTTCAATATCTGAGATATTTGAAATTTTAAAAGTCATACATTTTGATTTTAAAGAAAGATATAGAAAAAGATACACAATTCTTTATTTACAGGATAGAGAGAGTATAAAAGAGTTTTTACTCTTTTTAGGAGCATCTGGTTCTTATATACAGATTTTGGAAAATACTATAATAAAGGATATGAAAAACAAGTTGACTAAAAATGTTAACTTAGAAATGAAGAATCTAAAAAAAACTATAAACTCATTTTTAAAAACAAAAGATGCTATAATTTATTTAAAAAAGAATGGTTTAACAAAAAATTTATCTTCTTCATTAAAAGAAACAATAGATTTAAGAATGAAATATCCTTATTTAAGTTTAAATGAACTTGCTAAAAAAATTGGAGTTTCAAAATCTTGTATAAACCATCGATTAAGAAGAATAATAAAATTAAAAGAGAGGTTTATGAATGAAGAATAGGAACGAATTAAGAGCCGCAGTTTCAATAAGAGAAAACCTATATTTGAAACAGAGTCTTTTTCAATTAATGGCTATTCTTCAATACCCAATTCTTGACCTGAGAGAATTAATTGAATCTCGCTGGGAAGAAAATCCCTTTATTGAACTTGAAGATAATAGATTTGATTCAATACCTTATTTAGAAGATTTTGAAGATGAAGACAGAGGTAATTTTCAACTCTTTGAATCTTTAATTAAGGAAGAAAAAACTTTAAAAGATTATCTTGAAGAGCAGATAATACTTTTTAATTTTAATGAAGAAGAAAAAAATATTGCTCATTATTTAATTGGAAACATTGATGATAATGGTTTTTTAAAAATTTCAGTTGATGCGATTTCAAATCAAATAAAAAAGAATAAGAAAGATGTAAATAGAGTTCTTGAAATTTTAAAAAATGAGATGCATCCACCTGGAGTTTTTGCAAAAGATACAAAAGAGTGCATAATTCTACAACTATTAAGAGAAAATGAAATAAAAAAAGAGGATATAAAAAAATATGAAAATATCATAGATCAATTATTAAGGGGAGAAAAAATTGATCAGGAATATTATAAGAAATTTGAAAAAGTTTATATTTATCCATCTCATATACTTGAAAAAAGTATAAATATGTATATTACACCAGAAGTTTTTTTAAAAATAGAGGACAAAGAACTAAAAGTTTATTATAATGATAAAATTTTTCCAAAAGTAAAATTTAATGAAAATCTATACAATGATATGAAATCGAGAATTTATGAATTGACTAAAGAAGAGAGAGAATTTTTTAAAAATAAAGTAAAAGATGCTAAAGACCTTATATTTCTTATACTTGAAAGACAGGAGAAAGTTTTGAAGGTTGCTGAATATCTTGTTAACAAACAAAAAGATTTCTTTTTAAATTCTGGCTATCTAAACATACTTACTCTAAAAGAAATTTCAAATGATCTAAATCTTTCAATTTCAACACTATCAAGAATTGTGAATGAAAAATACATTGATACACCAAAAGGTATATTACCATTTAAATTTTTACTTGGAAAAGAGGGAGTCAAAAAGGGAGTATTTGGAACAAAAGTTAAAATGCTTATTAAAGATATCATTGATAATGAAGACAAGAAAAAACCTTTTTCTGATGCAGAAATTGTAAAAATTTTAATAAAAAAGGGTATTTATCTTAAAAGAAGAACAGTTGCTAAATATCGAGATGAACTAAATATTCCTTCAAAAATTAAAAGAAAAATTTAAATTGTTTAAAAAATTGAAGTTTTCTGTTATATTTATAAAAAAAGGAAGGAGGATTTGATGAGAGTAGCAATAAATGGATTTGGGAGAATTGGAAGGCAAGTTTTTAAAGCATTAAAGAAAAAATATTCTGGTATTGAAATTGTAGCAATTAATGATCTTTTTGATCTTGATATGTTGATTTATCTATTAAAGTATGATTCGAATTATGGAATTTACAATTTTAATTATGAGATTAAAGAGGATAAATTAATTATTGATGGAAAAGAGGTGCATTTTTTTAAAGAAAAAAATATTAATCTATTACCATGGAAAGATTTGGCAATTGATATTGTAATTGAATCAACAGGAGTATTTACTGATGCAGAAAAGGCAAAAGCACATCTTGAAGCAGGGGCAAAAAAGGTTTTAATTACTGCACCAGCAAAAAATGAAGACATAACAATTGTTTTAGGAGTGAATGAAGAGTTATATGACCCTAAAAAACATAATATAATTTCAAATGCTTCATGCACAACCAATTCACTTGCACCTGTTGTAAAGGTTTTACATAAAAACTTCACTATTGAAAAAGGATTAATGACTACAATACATTCTTATACTAATGATCAAGTTTTACTTGATGCACCACATAAAAAAGATCCAAGAAGAGCAAGAAGCGCAGCAACAAATATTATACCAACTACAACTGGTGCAGCAAAAGCAGTAGCAACTGTAATTCCTGAATTAAAAGGTAAATTAAATGGAATTGCATTAAGAGTTCCTACTCCAACAGTTTCAATAACTGATTTTACATGTATTGTTAAAAAGATGACAACACCAGAAGAAGTAAATAGAGTATTAAAAGAAGCATCTGAAAAATATTTATCAGGAATACTTGGATATACTGAAGAAGCAGTTGTTTCTTCTGATTTTAAAGGAAGTGAATTTTCTGGAATTATTGATGCTACATTAACAGATGTTATAGATGGAAATCTTGTTAAAGTTTTTTCATGGTATGACAATGAATGGGGTTACTCAGTTAGAGTAGCAGATTTAACAAAATTTATTTTTGATAAGGGGGTTTAGATGGCTTTAAGAACAATAAAGGACCTCAATTTAGAAGGTAAAAAGGTTTTATATCGAGTTGATTATAATGTTCCTTTAAATGATGATGGAAAGATAAGAGATGATACAAGAATAAGAGAAACACTTCCAACTTTAAATTATATGAGAAAAAAAGGTGCAAAAATTATAATATTAACGCATCTTGGAAGGCCAAAGGGAGAAAAAAAAGTTGAGTTTTCGTTAAAGCCTGTAAGTGAAAAACTATCTGAACTTCTTGGAATAAATGTACCATTAATTGAAGATATATTCAGCGATAGTACAAAAGATATAGTTAATAATCTTAAAAATGGTGATGTCATACTTTTTGAAAATTTAAGGTTTTATAAAGAAGAAGAAAAAGAGTCAGAAGAATTTGCTGAAAAGTTGAGTGAATATGGTGATTTATATGTCAGTGATGCTTTTGCTGTTTCACATAGAGCCAACACTTCAGTTTTTCTTCTTCCAACAATAATTCCTTCTTATGCAGGTTTCTTGATGGAAAAAGAGTATAATGTTTTATCAAAATTAATTAAAAATCCAGAAAAACCTTTTGTTTTAATAATTGGAGGAGCAAAAATATCCGATAAAGTCGGAGTTCTAAAAAACCTTATTAATATAGTTGATGTGATTCTAATTGGAGGTGGTGCTGCATTCACATTTATTAAAGCAGAAGGATACAATATAGGAAGTTCAATTTTTGAAAAAGAGATGGAAAGTGTTGCATTAGAGATAATTAATTTAGCATCAAAAAGAGGTGTTAAGTTAATTCTACCTGTTGATGTAAATACAACTGAAGAATTAAGAGAAGGAGCAGATAGTAAAATAGTACCAATTGAAAAAATTCCATATGATTGGTATGGAGTTGATATTGGACCAAATTCAATAGAAATGTTCATAGAAGAGATAATGGATGCAAAGACAATATTCTGGAGTGGACCTTTGGGAATTTATGAAATGGAGAAATATTCTAATGGAACAAGAATGATTGCTGAGTCATTATGTAAAAACCCAAACATAAAAGTTGTTGGAGGTGGAGATACAATATCAGCAATAAATAAATTTGGATATACAAATTGTGTAACACATATTTCAACAGGTGGAGGAGCACTTCTTGAATTTCTTGAGGGTAAAGAACTTCCAGGAATTAAAGTTCTTTTAGAATAAATTAGAATTCACAAGGAGGCAAAAGTTTTTATGTATGATGTTATTATCCTGGGGGGAGGTCCTGCGGGTCTTTCGGCATCAATTTATGCAAAAAGGTTTGGATTATCAACTCTTTTAATTGAAAAGGTTGGAATTGGCGGTCAAGCATCATTAACAGATTTAATTGAAAATTATCCAGGTTTCCCAGAAGGTATATCAGGGGCTGAACTCGTTAATAAGATGGAAGAGCAGGCAAAAAAATTTGGTGTTGAATTTTTAATTGATGAAGTTTTAGATATAAATTTTGAAGATGAAATTAAAAAAGTAAATACAAATACAGCAAATTTTGAATCCAAAGGAGTAATTATAGCAACAGGTGCTAATCCGAAAAAACTTGATGTCCCTGGAGAAAAAGAATTCACAGGTAAAGGTGTTTCATATTGTGCAGTTTGTGATGCCTTTTTTTATAAGAATAAAGATGTTTTGGTGGTAGGAGGGGGTGACTCAGCAATAAGTGAAGCATTATATTTAACAACTTTTGCAAATAATGTTTATGTTGTACATAGAAGAGATAAACTTCGTGCTGCTTATTATTTACAGGATAGAGCACTTAAAAATCAAAAAATTAAATTTATTTTTAATTCAATTTTAAAAGAGATAAAAGGAGATAAAAGGGTAAATAAGGTTAGCATACAAAATATAAAAGAAGATAAACTTTATGAACTTGATGTTAGTGGTGTTTTTATTTATGTAGGTTTAATACCCAATAGCGAATTGTTTAAAAATAAATTAGAATTTGATGAAAATGGGTTTATAATAACAGATGATGATATGAGAACCAATAAAAAATTTGTTTATGCTGCAGGTGATGTAAGAAAAAAAAGTTTAAGACAAATTGTAACTGCATGTGCAGATGGTGCGATTGCTGCAAATACTTTCTGTATTGATCTGTGTGGATAAATGTTAAAATTCGTTGGAGTTTCAAAACTTTATGATGATAAAGAGGCTCTATCGAATATAAGTTTTGAACTAAACAAGGGGGAATTTTTATTTATAGTTGGGCCTTCTGGTGCAGGGAAAACAACGATTTTAAAATTAATACATAAAGAAATTGAACCAACAAGAGGAGAAATTTTTTTCAACAACACATCTCTAACAAAATATAATGGAAAAGTTTATGTTTTAAGAAGAAAAATTAGTATGATTTTTCAGGATTATAAACTTTTTAGAAAAAAAACGGTTTACGAAAATGTCTCTTTTCCACTTGAAATTCAAGGATTTTCACCAAATTTTATCAGAAATAGAGTTTTAGAAACTCTTAAAATGGTCGGTTTAGAAGAACAGACAAATAAATATCCACATACACTTTCTGGTGGTGAAATGCAAAGGGTATCAATAGCAAGAGCAATCATTAATAATCCTGATATTTTGATAGCAGATGAACCAACAGGAAATCTTGATTGGAAAACTTCATTCTCAATTGTTGATCTATTTATTAAAATTAATGAAACTGGAACAACAATAATTATGTCAACTCATAATGAAGAGATAATTAAAAAATATAATAAGAGAATATTATATATTAAGGATGGAAAAAAATTATATGAAAAATATCCACATATTTCTTAGAGAAATTAAAGAATCTTTTATAAATATTATAAGATCTGGTTTTCTAACTCTAATTAGTATTTTTGTAATTATTGTTTCCATTTATAGTATTGGTATGATTTATTATTTTTTAAATTACTCAAATGAAGTTAAAAAGGGAATAGAAAATAAAATTGAAATATCATTTTATTTGAATAGAGATACTAATGAAGTAAGAATAAGAGAAATTGAACAGGAAATAAAAAGTATAAGTGGAGTTGAATCTGTAAAATATATATCACCTGATCAGGCACTTGATGAATTGATAAAAGAGTATCCTGAATATGAATCTATATTTAAGGATCTTGAAAAAAATCCTCTTCCACCAACATTCTTTGTGAAACCAGAATCGGTTTATTCTATCAATGATATTACTTCAAAAATTTCAAAAATTCCAGAAGTGTCAGATTTTTTTTATTCTAAAGATCTTGTTGATAAATTACTTTTTTCTATAAGAACTTTCACATTTTTAAGCATAGTAGTGGTTTCAATTTTTATTGGAATTTTTGTATTTTTCCTTGGTTCAAATATAACTGTATCAATATATAATAGAAGAGATGATATAGAAATAATGAAACTTGTTGGGACACAACCCTCATTTATTAAGAGACCATTTTACATTGAAGGTATAATTTTGTCCTTAATCGGAGGAACTATATCATCGATTTTACTTAATAAATCATATTTTGAAATTACAAAGTTATTAAATATAATATTACCTTTTATTGAAAATCAAAATTTTTATCAAAATTTAAATATATCATTATATGTTTATCTTAACCTTTCAGCAATTTTTATATCACTTTTTGTTTCCTATTTTGTTTTAAGAAGATATTTAAAGGAGATTTACCCTTGAAAAAATTTCTTTTTATATTAATTCTTTTGATTTTGCTTTTTCCAAAAACAATCATTGGAGATGATGATTTAGAAAAAGAGAAAAAAATTCTTGAGAGTTTAAAGTCAAATCTTAAAACTATTGAATCAAAATTAAATGAAACCGAAAATTATAAAGTTACCATACTTGGAGAACTTGAAGAGATTGAAAAGAACATTAAAGATGTTAGTTTAAAAATTTCTGATCTACAGAAAAAAATAAGGGATAAAAAAGATAATATAGAATTAACTGAAAACAAAATTTCTTTAACTAATTTAGAAATTGAAAAAGATAAAAAAAATATAAGTGATAAGATCTTTTTAATTTATAAGATAAGAAATGAACCACCTCTTGAAATTTATTTTTCTTCAAAAACAATAACAGATCTATTTAATAGGATTAATTTAATTAATATTCTTGTTAGATCAAATAAAGAAGAACTCGATTTATTAAAAGAGAAGGAAAAAAATCTATTAGAAGAAAAAAATAAATTAGAAAAAGAGAAGTCTGAACTTGAATCATTTTTAAAGGAAACTATAGGTTTAGAAGAATCATTAAAAATTGAAGAGAATAAAAGAAGTGAAATATTAAATAAACTAAAAGAAAATGAAGAAAAATATAAGGTTGAAATATCAACCATTCAAAAAAATATAGAAGAGCAGGAGAAAAAAATTGAAGAAATAATAAGAAAGGCTGAACTTGCAAAAAAATTACCAGATGTTGGAAATATAATCTGGCCAGTAATAGGACCAATTGTATCTCCTTTTGGAATGAGGATTCATCCAATATATGGAAAATTGATGTTTCATTCAGGGGTTGATATTGATGCAGAGACAGGAACACCTGTTAAGGCTGTTGCAGATGGAATTGTAATTTATGCAGACTGGCTTGGAAGTTATGGAATTGTTGTTTTTATAAAGCATGGTGGTAATATTACTACTGTTTATGCACATTTAAAATATTTTACTGTTGAAGTTAATCAATATGTTAAGCAGGGAGAAATTATTGGCTATGTAGATAATACTGGCTTATCTACAGGGCCACATTTACATTTTGAGATAAGAATAGATGGTAAGGCTGTAGATCCAGCCAAATGGTTGCCATAAGAAAGGAGAAATAAATGAAAAAATTACTAATTATATTTTTATTATTAGGATTTTTCTTAGGGGTTTTTACTTCATGCTATATTGTTAAAAGACCTTTATCTTCTGATTTCCCTCTTCTAAATGAAGTAGCAAATTTAATCAATACAAAATATGTTGATGAAAAAAGTGAAATTGATTTAATAAATGGTCTTGTTTCTTCTTTGAAAGATCCATACTCTAATTTTTATACACCTGAAGATTTTCAAGTTCTTAAAGAGGATTTAAAAGGTGAATATAGTGGAATTGGAGTTTTAATAGGAGCAAGAAATAATAAAATTGAAATTTTAATGGTTTTTAAGAATTCGCCTGCTGAGGAAGCAAAATTGCCTGTTCATTCATATATTGTTGAAGTTGATGGAGTTAATGTTGAAGGGAAATCTGTGGATGAAGTTGCCAATTTGGTTAGAGGTAAAGAGGGAACATATGTTAATTTGAAAGTTGTAAAAGATGGAGAAACATTATCATTCAAAATAATGAGAAAAAAAATTGTTGCAGAGACAGTTATATATAAAAATATATCTGATGAGATTGGCTATATAAAAATATTAACTTTTACAGATAGTACTCCAAATGAAATAAAAATTGCTTTTGATAATTTAAAAAATATCAAGGGTTTAATACTTGATTTGAGAGATAATCCTGGTGGACTTTTATCATCTCTGAATGGAGTATCTCCCTATTTTGTTCCAGAGGGAACTCTATTTTATTCTGAAACAAAAGGTAATAGAAAAGAGTTTAAATCACCAGGGCCTGGAATTAAAATTCCTCTCGTTGTTTTAGTTAATGAGAATACTGCATCAGCAAGCGAGATACTTTCTGGTGCTATAAAAGATAGAAAAGTTGGAATTCTTGTTGGTCAAAAAACATATGGGAAGGGTTTAATTCAAACAATATTTAATCTTAGTAATGGTTATGGACTTGTTTTAACAACAGAAAGATATTTAACTCCAAATTTATTTGCTCTTGATAAAAAGGGAATTGAACCAGATGTTACTGTTGAATACAAAGTTGATGAAAATGAACCAGATATGGACAGTCAATTAAAAAAAGGTATAGAGATTCTTAAAGAAGAGATAAATAAAAAATGATATAATTTTTTTATGTTGATAGTTATTTCTGGACCATCTGGTTCAGGTAAAGGAACAATTATAAAAGAGATAATGAAAAAAATGCCCGATTTAATATATTCTGTTTCTTATACAACAAGACCAAAGAGAGAAGGAGAAATTGAGGGAAAAGATTATTTTTTTATAGATAAAGAAAAATTTGAAAAATTGATAGAAAGTAATTTCTTTCTTGAATGGGCAAAAGTTTATGATTATTATTATGGAACAAGCAAGGAGTTTGTTATAGATAAACTAAAAGAAGGTAAAGATGTGATACTTGAAATTGAAATACAGGGTGCAAGGAAAATTAGAGAGATTTATGATAAAAAAGATGTAGTTTTTATTTTCATCGCTCCACCAGATTTTAAAGAGTTAGAAAAAAGAATATTGAATAGAAAAAGAGGTGAAACTGAAGAAGAGATAAAGAAAAGAATGGATTTTGCTAAAAAAGAGATTGAAGAAAGTAAAAATTATGATTATATTGTAATTAATGATAATATTAATAAGTCAACAAAAAGAGTAATCAATATAATTAATAAAGAAAGGAGGAAGATTCATGGCTATTGATTTTGATAAAGTTGTAAAATCAACTAAAAATAATAAATATATTTTTACGATAGCAGTAATTAAAAGAGCAAGAGAACTATTCAATTTATATCCATCACCACAAAAATCGCCAGTTTCTTTTATTGAAGTTGCTTCAAAAGAAATAGAGGATAAAAGAATTGAGGTCTCTGAAGAATAAAAAAATATTAATTGGAATAACTGGTGGAATTGCTGCATATAAGATACCAAATCTTGTTAGAGAATTAATTAAATTAGAAGCAGAGGTAAAAATTATATTAACTCAAGAAGCAGCAAAATTTGTTTCACCATACACATTAAAAGTTTTATCTAAAAATGATGTTTTTATAGACCAGTTTGAATTGCTGGAAAAGGGAGGCATAATTCATACCTCCTTATCAGATTGGCCAGATTTATATGTAATTGCACCTGCAACTGCAAATAGTATTGCAAAAATAACTTATGGGATATGTGATAATCTCTTAACACTATTTCCTTTATCCTCCAAATGTAAGATTTTAATCGTTCCATCAATGCATACAAATATGTATGAAAATGAAATTACTCAAAAAAATATAAATATTTTAAAAGAGAGAGGATATTATTTCATTGAGCCTGAAGTTGGTGAACTTGCTGGTGGAGATGTAGGAAAAGGTCGCCTTCCTGAGATAGATAGAATTATCTTTGAAATTATTAAAATTTTATATAAAAAAACTTTTTTAAATAAAAAAATTTTAGTTACTGCTGGTCCAACAAGAGAGTATATTGATAAAGTGAGATATATTTCAAATCCATCAAGTGGAAAAATGGGATATGAACTTGCATTAGAAGGAGTTTTAAGAGGTGGAGATGTTACATTGATTTCTGGGAAAGTCTCTATAAACCCACCTTATGGAGTGAAATTAATAGATGTAGAAAATAGCGAAGAAATGTTTATAGAAGTTTCAAAATATTTTGTAGATACGAACTATTTAGTTATGTCATCTGCAGTTTGTGATTTTAAACCTTTAGAAAAAAAAGAGAGAAAAATAAAAAAAGAAGAGGAGTTTCCTTCAATATTAAATTTAGAAAAGACAAAGGATATTCTTAAAGAGATGGGTAATTTGAAAAAAAATCAAAAATTGATAGGTTTTGCTCTTGAGGTAGAAAATGAAATTGAAAATGCAAAAAAGAAACTTAGTGAAAAGAATCTTGATATGATCGTATTAAATAAAATTAGTGAAAAAAGTGGATTTGAAAAAGATACAAACGAAGTAACGATAATTTTAAAAAATAATAAAATATACTCTTTTCCAGTTATGTCAAAAGGTGAGGTTGCAAAAATAATATTTGATTATATGGAGGAGTTATGAGTTGGGTATATATTGAAGATTTAAAAGATTATGTTGGAAAAGAAGTTGAATTAAGAGGATGGCTATATAATTCAAGATTTTCAGGAAAACTCGTTTTTTTGATATTAAGAGATGGAACTGGATTTTGTCAGTGTGTAGTCTCTCTGGGAGATGTTGGTGAAGAGATTTTTGATAAAGCAAAAAAATTAACACTTGAATCTTCCTTTATTTTAAGTGGAATTGTTAGAGAAGAGAAAAGAGCAATCGGTGGCTATGAAATTTTAGTAAAAAATATTGAAATAATACAACTGACACAAGATTATCCAATTGGACCCAAAGAGCATGGTATAGAATTTTTAATGGAAAATAGGCATCTCTGGATAAGATCAAGAAAACAATGGGCAATACAGAGAATAAGAAATGAATTAATAAAAAGCATAAGAGATTTCTTCTACGAAAGAAAATTTATTCTTTTTGATTCACCAATATTAACACCATCTGCATGCGAAGGAACAACAACTCTTTTTGATATTGATTATTTTGGAGAAAAAGCATATCTCTCTCAAAGTGGACAATTATACAACGAAATTGGGGCTGCAGCATTTGGAAAAGTTTATTGTTTTGGTCCAACCTTTAGAGCAGAGAAATCAAAAACAAGAAGACATTTAATTGAATTCTGGATGGTGGAACCTGAGGTTGCCTTTTTAGACCTTGAAGGAAATATGAAATTAATAGAAGATTTTGTATCATATATAGTTCAAAGAGTTATAAAAAATAGAAAAGATGAACTTGAAATTCTTGAGAGAGATTATTCAAAATTAAAAAATGTAAACCCTCCATTTCCTAAAATTTCATATACTGATGCAGTTGAACTACTTCATAAAAAGGGTAATAATTTACCATGGGGAGAAGATTTTGGTGGAGATGAAGAAACTTTAATTTCTGAAGAATTTGATAGACCTGTTTTTGTATATAAATATCCAAAAAAATGTAAAGCATTTTATATGAAAGAAGATTTAGAAAATCCTGAAATTTCTCTTTCTTGCGATTTACTTGCACCAGAAGGATATGGAGAAATTGTCGGTGGTGGCCAGAGAGAAGATTCTTATGAAAAATTAATTCAAAGAATGGATGAACTTAAAATTCCTCTTGAACCATATAAATGGTATCTTGAATTGAGAAAATATGGAACATTTCCACATTCAGGATTTGGACTTGGTGTTGAAAGAACATTGTCATGGATTTGTGGAATACATCATGTAAGAGAAACAATACCACTACCAAGATTACTTGAAAGAATTTATCCATAATATAAATAATGGTAAAATTTAATCGATAATTTTTATCAAAAAGGAGTAATTTATAATGTATGTATATTTGAATAATGCGGCAACCACTAAAACAGATGGAAGAGTAATTTTCAAAATGAGTAAATATTATTCTGAACTTTATGAAAATCCAATGACCTCCAATTATTCACCTCTTGCAAAAAATGTTGAAGATGAAATGGAGATTGCGAGAGAAAATGTTTCAAAATTAATAAATGCAAAGAAAGAGGAGATATATTTTACTTCTGGAGGAACTGAATCAGATAATTGGGCAATCAAAGGAGTTGCTCTTTCAAACTGGGATAAAAAAGGTGAAATAATATCAATTCCAATAGAACATATGGCTATTATCAAAACACTTGAAACAGTAAAAAAATGGGGTTTTGAAATAAAATTTTTACCAGTTGATAAATATGGAATGGTAAACCCAGATGACTTAAAAAAATTAATTACAAAAAAGACACTTCTTGTTTCTATTATGCATGCAAACAATGAAATTGGAACAATTGAGCCAATTGAAGAAATCGGAAAAATTTGTAAAGAAAATGGAGTTTTATTTCATACTGATGCAGTTCAATCTGCATGTCATATTGATATTGATGTAAATAAAATGAATATAGATTTACTTTCAATTTCTGCTCATAAATTTTATGGTCCAAAAGGAGTTGGAGCACTTTTCATTAGAAATGGAGTTAAAATTGAACCATTTATGGATGGGGGTCATCAGGAAAATGAATTAAGATCTGGCACTCACAATTCACCTGGAATTATTGGTCTTGGAGAAGCGGTAAAAATTGCAATGAATGAGATGGAAGAAGAGAGAAAGAGTTTAATATTTATGAGGAAAATGATTGAAGATAGAATTAATAAGATTGAAGGTATAAATATAAATGGACATCCAGAAAAAAGATTGCCTAATAATTTAAGCATAACAATTGATAGAGTTAATGCAGAAACAATGTTAACCTATCTTGCTATTAATGGTATTATAGTATCTGCAGGAGCAGCATGTAGTGCAAAAGAAAAATCTCCTTCGCATGTTCTAAAAGCAATAGGTCTATCTGATGAACTTGCTCATAATACTTTAAGAATTTCCCTTGGAAAATTTAATCTTGTTAAAGAAATAGAATATTTCAATGAAGTATTTGAATATGGAGTAAAAAGATTTAGAGAGATGGCTCCAAAATAGGAGAAAATATGGAAATTTATTCAAAAACATTTATAGACCATTTTATGAATCCAAAAAATATTGGTGAAATTGAAGATGCTGATGGAATTGGTGTTGGAGAAAATCCTGATAAAAGCGGAAAAATTATTTTTTATATTAAAGTCAAAGATAATAAATTAATTGAAATAAAATATAAAGTTTTAGGATGTCCATCTGCAATAAGTAGTTCAAGTTTAATATCTGAATATTGTAATAATATGTTAATTGAGAATGCTTTAAAAATAGATAAAAATTTTTTAAAAGAGAATCTTGGAAATTTACCTGAAGATGTACTTGAATGTGCAAGTTTATCAATAGTTGCATTTCAAAATGCAATAAATAATTATAAAAAAGGAGGAAACAATGGTAACTAAAGAGCAGGTTATAGATGTTTTGAAACAGGTTTATGATCCTGAAATACCAATAAATGTTTATGATCTTGGTTTAATATACAATATGAATATTAGCGAAGAAGGTGATATTGATATATTAATGACTTTAACATTTGTTGGTTGTCCAATAGGTTCATACCTTGTTCAAAAAGTTGAAGAAGAGTTAAAAAAGATAGAGGGCGTAAGAAATGTAAAGGTTGAACTTACTTTTGACCCTCCTTGGACACCTGAGAGAATGAGTGAAGATGTGAAGAAGGAATTTGGTTATGGAGATAAATAAAAGAATATACCTTGATAATGCAACAACAACAAGGGTTGATGATGAAGTTATAAAAGAGATGGAACTCTATTATAGAGAAATATATGGAGTTCCATCTTCAATATTCAGTCATAAAGATGGTTTAATAGCAAAAGAATCAGTTGAAAAAGTTAGAGATTTGATTTCAAAAAAATTGAATAAAAAAGAGGGCGAGATTGTTTTTACTTCTGGAGGAACTGAAGGGAATAATCTTATCATTAAAGGAGTTGCTTATAAACTTCAGGAAAAGGGGAAACATATTATAACCTCGCCAATTGAACACCTTTCTGTTCTTAATGTAGTAAAAAATTTAGAAAGAGAAGGATTTGAAGTATCATATGTTCCAGTTGATGATTATGGTTTTGTAAAAATTGATGAATTAAAGAAATTAATAAAAAAAGATACAATTTTAATTTCAATTCAACATGTTAACCAGGAAGTAGGAACTATTCAGAATATTGAAGAAATAGGAAAAATTGCTAAAGAAAATGGTGTTTTATTCCATACAGATTCATCTTTAGGTTTTCCATATTTTGATGTTGATTTAGAAAAAATGAACATAGATTTCTTAACAATAACTCCTCATAAATTTCATGGTCCAAAAGGAGTTGGAGCAGTTTATATTAGAGATTTAAACAAAATAAAACCAATTATGCATGGTGGATATAATGAATTTAATTTAAGACCAGGTACAGAAAATGTTCCATTAATTATGGGATTTGGAAAGGCAGTTGAAATTTTTAAAAAAGAGGATGTCAGTAAAATTGAGAGATTAAAAAAATACCTTCTTGCAAAAATAGTAAAAGAGATTGAAGATATAAGAATCAATTCACCAACAGAAAAATCACATCCAGGAATTTTGAACATAACATTTTATTATATTGAAGGTGAATCAATTGTTTTAAGAATGGATATGCTTGGAGTTTCATTGATTACTGGTTCTGCATGTTTTAGTAAATCACTTGAAGCAAGTCATGTTCTTCTTGCAATGGGCTTAACTCATGAAATTGCCCATGGTTCTATAAGATTTTCATTATCAAAATATAATGAAAAAGATGAAATTGATTATGTCATAGAATCACTAAAAGATACTGTAAAAATATTAAGAGATTTAAGTCCATTAAAAAAGGAGAATTAATATGTCACTTCCATATTCAAAAAAAGTAATAGAACTATTTTTAAATCCAAAAAATGTTGGAGAAATTGAAAATCCAGATGGAGTTGCAACAGAAGGCAGTCCTGCATGTGGAGATATGGTAACAGTTTATCTTAAGGTTGATAAGGAAAGTTTAAAAATAGTTGATGTAAAGTTTAAATCATTTGGATGTGCATCAAATATAGCAACAGCATCCATTGTAACTGAAATGGTTAAAGGGAAAACTCTTGAAGAAGCAAAAAATATTACCTGGAAGGAAGTTGTTGAAGAAGTTGGAGGTCTTCCTCCTGTTAAAATTCATTGTTCAGTTCTTGCAGTTGATGCACTTCAAGCAGCAATAATAAATTATGAAGAGAAAATGGGCATTCAAAAAGAGAAAGAGCCAACAGATGAAAATTTAATAAGAAAAAGGTTAAGGCATGTAATTGACCCAAATACAGGAAAAGAGATCATTGGTTCAAATGTTGTTAAAAAAATAGATGTAAAAGATGGTGTTATAAATATAATTTTAGATATGGACAGAGATAATCAATTTGCAAATTCCATAAAAGAGGAAATTATTGAAAAATTAAAATATAGATGGGATATAAAAGAAGTAAATGTGAATTTTGAGAGGTGATATGCTTGATGTAATTTTAGCAACAAAATTAAAAAAAGACCTTCTTAAAATTCTTGAAGAGGTTGAAAAAGGAAAATCTTATCTTGTTATAAAAAAAGGAAAACCTTCAAGTATTTTACTTAATGTCGATGATTATGAATCATTGGTTGAAACAGCGAATCTAATCAGGGATAAAAATTTCTTAAAGAAATTACTTAATGAATAAAAGAGTTAAACTTCTTATTGATGACCTTTACATAAAGAAAGATAAAGTTTATAAAAATAATTCAATTTTTTATGATTTTAATAAAAATTTTCTTGATTGTCGATTTTCCCTTTTAACACTATCTGCAAGAAATTTTAAAATTGAAAATATTGAAAAAATTCTTGAAATTTTTACTTTTAATGAAATAACAGATTATGTTTTTGTTGTTGGAGACGAAAAAGATAAAGATTTAATGATAGAAAAATTTAAAATTTTTAATGGTAAAGTTATAATCAATCCTGAACCAAAAGATGTTCTTTATTCATCAATTAAAATTGGTTTGAAGGCAATAAGTAGAAGAGTTGATTTTGTTATTCTTCAATTTTTGTCTCTATATAATATTAAAAAAGAAACAGTGGATACTCTTATTGAAAGAGCAAAAATATCTAAAAAAGATATATTAATTCCTGTTTTTAAAAAAAGAAAAGGGCATCCAATAATTTTTAAATCAAACCTTATTCCACTTTTTAACTCATTAAGAAAAGAAAAGGGACTTCCATATCTACTTAAAAATTATAAAGATTGTATAGAAGAAGTTGAAGTAGATGATGAAAATATTTTAAAATGAAAATTTCAACCTGGAACATAAACTCTATAAAAATCAGATTAGATAGTTTGATTGAACTTTTAAAAGAAAATGATTTAGATTATATATGTTTGCAGGAAACAAAAATAAAAGATGAATATTTTCCAAAAGATGAAATAGAAAAATTAAAATATAATGTCTATTATTCAGGAGAGGGAGGAAAAAATGGTGTAGCAATTATTTCTAAGAAAATTGGTAGTTTTGAAAAAATTGGTTTTCTTGATGGAGAAGAAGATTTAGAAAGAAGATTGATATCTGTTAAATTTGATAATTTCTATTTAATCAGTGTATATGTTCCATTAGGAGGAGCAAAAGATTCAGAAAGATTCTATTATAAATTAAAATTTTTTGATAGATTGAAAAGGTATTTTAATAGATTTTATAGTAAAGATGAAAAAATTATTTTGTGTGGTGATTTTAACATCGCTCTCAATGATATTGATGTTTATGATAAGAATGAACTTCAAGGTGAGGTTGGTTTTTTGGATGAAGAGAGAGAAAAATTAAAAGATTTTCTTAAATGGGGATTTTATGATTCATTTAGAATTAAATATAAAGATAGGAAAGAATTTTCGTGGTGGGATTATAGATGGGATTCATATGAAAAAAATAAGGGAATGAGAATAGATTATATTTTTATAACAGAACCACTTATAAATGAACTTGAAGATATATATTTTTTAAAAAATTTTAGAGAAAAAGAAAAACCATCAGATCACATACCTGTAATTGCTCTTTTTAAGGATATATCATAACTTTTTTTAAAATGATAACCATAAATTGTTAATGTTATATATGTTATTATTGCTTTTGGATTTTTAAAAAGTGTTTGTATAAAAATTTTCCAGTAATAAAATCTTGAATTTTCAATTAATCCAAGTTTAAAAGTAGATTTTATAAAAGCCATAAAACCTGGATAAATTTCAGACAAACAGATTCTATGTCTATTTTTTGGTTTATAATTTTTTATAAAATTCCAGACTCTCTGATAAAATATTTTATAAGAATATAAATCATTAATTATATTTTTATATCCTTCAATCAATTTTTCTTTGGTTAAACTTTTTGGTATGAAATTAACAAAAAAATCTGTATTGTTACCACTACTTATTTTTAGAATTCTATTCTCTTTTTTTAATCTATGAAAAAGTTTTGTTTCTGGAAGAACATTTAAAATACCAACCATTGCTGTAGCAATTCCACTCTTTTGAATAAATTTTTTCATTTTATCAAATATTGATAAATTATCATTATCAAAACCGACTATAAAACCACCCATAACCTCAAAACCCTTATTCTGTAATTTTTTAACATCATCTATTAAATTTCTTTTTATATTCTGGATTTTATTAACCTCTTTTAAACTTTCTTCTTCTGGCGTTTCAATTCCAATAAAAACTTTATTAAAATTTGCTTCAACCATTAAATCCATAAGTTCCTGGTCATCAGCAAGATTAATTGATGCTTCAGTGAAAAGATTAAATGGATAATGCCTTTCTTTTTGCCAGTTTATTATATGTTTAAGCATCTCTTTTACATTCTTTTTATTTCCAATAAAATTATCATCAACAATAAAAAGAGAACCTCTCCATTTTTTTTCATATAAAATATCAAATTCTTTAATCATCTGTTCAGGAAGTTTTGTTCTTGGTATTCTACCATTAATTAAAACAATATCACAGAATTCACAATCAAATGGGCATCCTCTTGAATATTGAACAGCCATTGATGCATAATTTTTCAAATTTATTAAATCCCATTTAGGAAGTGGAACAAATTTTAAATCAGGTTTTTCATCCTGTTTATAAATATGTTTTAAATTATTTTTCAAAATATCATTAATTAATTGAGGCATAATTAGTTCACCCTCTCCAATTACTATAGAGTCAATTTCTGGATAATCAATAAAACCTGTTGTAAAAAGAGGACCACCAGCAACAATCTTTTTATTAAATTTCTTTGCTTTATCAATTATGTTATCAACTGATTCTTTTTGAACAAGCATAGCACTTATAAAAATAAAATCTGCCCAAAAAATTTCTTCATCTTTCAATTTTTGAACATTCATATCCACAAGTTTTATTTCCCAATCTTCTGGCAAAAATGATGCAATTGTTAATAAGCCAAGAGGTGGAAAAGAAGATTTTTTATTAATAAATTTCAATGCATATTTAAAACTCCAGAATGTATCAGGGAATTCTGGATATATCATTAATATTTTCAATTAATTCCTCCTAATTAAATTCTTCTTCTATATTATACTCTTTTATTCTCATAAAAATAGAGTCAAAAAAATTATAAATGTTACCAAAAATTAAATATTTTCCTCAAGTTTTGGATAAATCAAATCAATTTGCTTTTGTATATCTATTGTATGTTTTAATGATGTAACTATTTTTGTATATGTTAAAATTTCATCCAATGAAAGATATCTTTCTTTTCTATCTTTAAGCCATTTATTTAAAACCTGATAACCACCAATCATATATTCCCAGACATCTCTATCAATATTTGTGAAATATTGTTCATCATTAATATAAACTTTTTTCTCATTTTCATCATATTTTACAAATTTAACTAAATTATTTCCCTCACCTTCAAATTTTGAAATAGAATTATTTAATTTTTCAGATTTCAATAAGTGAAGTTCAATTAACTCTTTTCCAAATTCACCAATTTCTTTAAAAATTTCATAATCTTTTGTAAATGGAACTCTTGGAAAATCTATTTTCAAAAATTCCTTATATTTATCTCTATAAATATTTGAATAAAAAACTCCATAGATATAATAAAGTATCTCTTCTGGTAAAACATCTTTATTATAATAACCTCTTAATAAATCAAAAATTTCAGGTTTAATATTTGGCATTTTTTCTCTTATTTCAGTTTTTTCCTCAAACATATGATTTTTATCTAATGAAGAAAATACATAAAGAGGAAAAAGAAAGGCTTTTCCTTTATTACTTAATGTTATTCTACTATCAATAATATTATTTGTTATGAAAACATGATTAAATATTCCTTCAGCTACTTGTCTTACAGTAATAAATCCTAAATTTTCTCTCATCATATGTTGCATAACTTCTTTTCTTGTTCTCCATACAACTGAATCATGATAAAAAATCCATCTAATATCAAAAGGTCTATATAAAATTGGTATTAAATATTTTTCAATTTCACTTTCAGTAATTTTGTATAATTTATTTCTTGCATCTGAAACTCTCCATGCATAATTTTCTGATAAATTTAAACTTTCTTTTATAAATTCATCTGAATAATCTTTATTTCTAAAAATGTTAATTCTTGCTTTCAATTTATTTAAATCAAAATCAATAACAAATTCATCTTTTGCAGTTTCAATTCCATTTGAATAATTTTTACAAATATTAGTTATTTTTATAAAAGAATTATATAAATCAAATTCTTTTTCCTCTCTTTGAACAAAAAAGAAATATTCTTTTTGTGGTTTTATCTCAACAAAATCAATCTTTTTTATATCATTTTCATTTAAAAATTTATATTTTTCTTCTCTTAAACCCCATAAATCTTTATAATAAAC
>Ga0078972_1003406_pt1 | contig 47870 bp, 35 predicted proteins | sample YelNatPaOPGAMG01_FD_67568 | JGI IMG/M metagenome (GOLD analysis project Ga0078972, IMG submission 67568) | Hot spring thermophilic microbial communities from Obsidian Pool, Yellowstone National Park, USA - OP-RAMG-01 (SPADES assembly) (version 2) | ecosystem: Environmental > Aquatic > Thermal... | reverse complement strand
GTTTAGAGGCTGACTTGGAGGAGCTGTTGGCCTTTTACGACTGTCCAGAGGCACATCGTCGGAAGCTGCGGACCACCAACGTCATCGAGCGGGTGTTTGTGGAGGTGCGGCGGCGGATTCGCACGATGTGTGCCTTTAGCACTCGAAGCAGTTGTGAACGGATCCTGTTTAGCGTGTTTGATCGGCTGAATACTCATTGGTCTCAGAGACCCCTCAAGCCTTTTACACAAAACTCTTGACGCCACCTTGCTTCCGAGTTGTTCGCAGGCTGGCACAGGCCTAACGGCCTGGTTCACAGCCGCTTAGCCAAGTTGTTGGCCGGTTGTGGATAAGTGCCGGCCCAAAAATTGGCGTCGCTGCAACGGGTTGAGCTAGCCTAAAGCGGTGTGTGTCGATATGGTTTGGGGGCATGGAACGGACGCCCGACATTCACAAGGTGGCCTTTGTAGCCGACTACCCGCCGCGCAAGTGCGGTATCGCCACCTTCACGGCGGACTTGCGAGCGGCGGTGGTGGGCCTGGGCCTGCGGTTTGAATGTCCGGTAGCTGCGGTGAGCGACCTGGCCCAAGGCTACGATTACCCGCCCGAGGTGCGGTTCGAGATCTACGAGCAGGACCTGAACTCCTACCAGCGCGCAGCGGACTTCTTGAACCTGATGAATGCCGATGTGGTGTGTGTCCAGCACGAGTTCGGCATCTTCGGCGGGCCGGCTGGGAGCCATGTCTTGGCGTTGCTGCGGAGCTTGCGCACGCCCATTGTCACCACGCTGCATACGATCCTGCGCAACCCCAGCGCCGAGCAGCGCCGGGTGATGCAGGAGCTGATTCGGCTTTCGACGCGCCTGGTGGTGATGACAGCCAAAGGCGAAGCGTTCCTGCGCGAGGTTTACAAGGCCCCGGCGGACAAGATCGATTTGATTCCTCACGGCATTCCGGACATGCCGTTTGTGGCCCCGAACTACTTCAAGGACGAGCTGGGTGTGGTGGGCAAGCACGTGCTGCTGACCTTTGGGCTGCTGTCGCCCAACAAAGGCATCGAGTATGTCTTGGAAGCGTTACCTGCCATCGTGCGCGAATTTCCGGATGTGGTGTATATCGTGCTGGGGCAGACGCATCCGAACCTGTTGCGCGACCAGGGCGAGCGGTATCGGTTGAGCCTCGAACGGCTGGCCAAAGACCTGGGGGTGCAGAAGCATGTGGTGTTCTTCAACCGATTCGTCGAGTTGGAGCAATTGAAAGCGTTTATTGGTGCCGCCGACATTTATCTGACGCCTTATCTGAACGAGGAACAGATCACCTCCGGAACCCTATCTTATGCTTTCGGGGCCGGCAAAGCCGTCATCAGCACGCCCTACTGGCATGCCGCCGAGCTTTTGGCGGGTGACCGGGGCATTTTGGTCCCGTTCCGGAACGCCGAGGCCATCGCCCAAGCGGTGTTGAGCCTGCTGCGGGACGAGGCCCGTCGCCATGCCTTGCGCAAGAACGCGTATCGGCTCAGCCGGGAGATGGTCTGGAGCAGCGTGGCGGCTCAGTATCTGAGGTCGTTCGAACAGGCCCGGCTGGACCATAGTTTTTTGGGCCGACGCTTTTCCCCGATCCGCACCTTGGACCAGCAGCCGGGGTTGCTGCCGGAGTTGAAGCTGGACCATTTGAAGCGGCTGACCGACTCGACGGGCCTGTTCCAGCACGCGGCGTTTTCGGTGCCCAACTTTGCCGAGGGCTACTGCACCGACGACAACGCACGGGCTTTGGCGTTGATGTTGCAGTTGCGGCAACTGGGCCAGGACAGCCCCCAGCACTTGGCGTTGACTTCGACCTACGCCGCCTTTGTCCACTACGCCTTCGACCCCGCCCGCCGTCGGTTCCGCAACTTCTTGGGTTTCGACCGTCGTTGGCGCGATGAAGTCGGTTCCGAAGATGCTCATGCCCGCTGTCTGTGGGCTTTAGGCCAAGCCGTCGAACACCCCCATCTGCCCGGCATCCAAAGGCTGGCTGTCTAACTGTTCGAGCAGGCTTTGCCCGTGGTGGAAAGCTTCAGCTCACCCCGAGCCTGGGCGCTGACGCTGCTGGGCTTGGACCATTACCTGCGGCGGCTGCCAGGCGACCGGTTGGTAAACCAAATGCGCGAACAGTTGGTCGCCCGCATGCTCCAGCGCTACAAGGACTGTGCCGGGCCGGACTGGCCGTGGTTTGAGGACATCGTCTCGTACGCTAATGCCAAGTTGCCTCATGCGCTGATTGTGAGCGGTCGGGCCATGAACCACGCTGAAGCGTTGGAGGTGGGGTTGAGCACGTTGCGTTGGCTGGTCCGAATTCAGACCTCCGAAAAAGGGTTTTTCAGGCCGGTGGGCTCCAACGGCTTCTATCCGCGGGGCGGCGTGCGGGCGGCCTTTGACCAGCAACCGATCGAGGCGCGCGCCATGGTGTCCGCTTGCGTGGCGGCGTATCGGGCCACCGGCGAGGCAAGCTGGCTGGCGGAGGCGCGCCGCGCTTTCGAGTGGTTCTTGGGTCGGAACGAACTGGGCTTGGCGCTCTACGACTCGGCCACCGGCGCCTGTCACGACGGCTTGCATGTGGACCGGATCAACCAAAACCAAGGCGCTGAGTCCACGCTGGCGTTCTTGCTTGCCTTGACTGAGATGCAGGCCATCCAAACCGAATTGAGCAGCTTCAAAGAACTGGGCGAGGCGGAAGCCGCGCCCGAGCGGCCCGCCCGTGCTGGCTGTAGCGAACCATGAGTTTGCCGAGCTTGAAGCGCGTGGGGCCGGTGTTGCAGCCGGACCCGCATCGTAAGTTGATTCGTCCCTTTGAACCTGGGAATGAACAGACCGCCCGGCAGATTGCGGCGCGGGTGATGGCCATACCTGAGCCGCAGGTGCGCAGCTTGCTGGAGATGGTGTGGAGTGAATTTGCCGGACGGCACGAGCACCTGGAGGAGTTCTTACACCGCCGCTACCGTCAGGTGCGCCGCTACCTGCCGCCGGACGCCGCGCCGTCGCCGGAGCGTCAATTGCTCTTGGCCTCTTACTTCACCCACGAATACTCGGTGGAAGCTGCGGCGCTGTTCAACCCCTCCATCGTGCCGCATCCAGACCAGACCGGCCTAGCTGAGGGCGCGCTGCGATTTGTCTTGAGCCTACGAGCCACGGGCGAAGGACACATCTCCTCCATCACGTTCCGCACCGGAGTCATCAGCCCCCAACACCGCATTACCGTGAACCCGCCAGCGCGATTCTTGGTCGAACCGGAGCGGGTGTGGAATGCCCCTTACGACCAAGCTCTGTTCAGGCGCAAACTGGCTGAGCTGGGGGTGGGCTGCGACTTTTGCTGGCGTGTGCTGGACCAGTTGCCGGACCAGTTCACGATGGCCCAGTTGCAGCACGCACTGGCCACGGCACGGGCCAAGGCCGACCCGGGCGATCCAACTGTGGAGCGGGCCGCGCGGGGCATGATCCTGTTGGCTGAATCGAACTACCAGATGCGGTTCCCACCCGGGTGCCAGGTCTCGCAGCAAGTTCTGTTTCCCCACACACCCAGCCAGCGGAACGGCATTGAAGATGCGCGGTTTGTCCGGTTCCAAGACGACGACGGCACCACCACTTACTACGCCACCTACACCGCCTACGACGGCCGCATCATTCTGCCTCAACTGCTGGAGACACCCGACTTTAACCAGTTCAAGTTCATCACCCTCAATGGCCCGGCAGTCCAGAACAAGGGCATGGCCCTGTTCCCCCGCCGGCTTCAAGGCCGCTACGCGATGCTCTCGCGCCAGGACGATGAAAACATTTTCCTGATGTATTCGGACCACCTCCACTTTTGGCACCAGCGCAAGCTGTTGGTGGCACCCCAACAGCCGTGGGAACTAGTCAAAATGGGCAATTGCGGCTCGCCGATCGAGACCGAAGCGGGGTGGCTGGTGCTCACCCACGGGGTGGGCCCCATGCGAAAGTACTGCTTGGGTGCACTGCTGTTGGATCTGAAAGACCCCAGCAAGGTCATAGCCCGGTCGCCTACGCCGTTGCTGTCGCCCAACGCGCTGGAGCGGGAAGGTTACGTCCCTAATGTGGTTTATAGCTGCGGTGCATTGGTGCATCGAGGCGTGCTCATCCTGCCGTATGCGTGGAGCGACTCCGCCACCAGCTTTGCCACGGTGCCTGTGGCTGACCTCCTGGCCAGTTTGGGGTGAAGGAGAGCCCCGGCCGTTCCGCAGGCTTGCCGACGCCGACGTGGGCGCATCTGGAGCAGCACACGGTCAGCCAAATTCAACCGCGTAGGCCAAGCGCCCCGGTTGCTTGGAAACGGCGCCGCTCCGCTAGGCCGCCAGCAACCGCTGGTATAGGGCCACGTAGTTGCGAGCGGCCTGGTCCAGTGAAAATTGCTCGCGCACGCGCCGATGCAGTTCCCACCGAGCCGGCATATCCAACGGAGGTCGAGTTGCCCACCTCTGCATGGCTGCGGCCAGGGCTTCGACGGACTCGGGTGGGATCAACTGGCCGTAACCGGCCACCTGAAACGCCTCGGGATTGCCATCGATGGTTGTGGCGATGACCGGTTTACCGCACGCGTGCGCTTCGATCACCACCCCCGGCAGGGCCTCGGTGCCCACCTGGGGATGCACCAGACAATCCAGCGCGTTCATCCCTTGGGCCATGTCCAAGCAGTAGGGCGTCAGCCAAGCCCGGCCCTGCAAGCCAAGCCGGTGAATATCCGCCTCAAGCACAGGGCCAAGGTTGCCCCGACCAATAATGAGGAACCGCGCTTGAGGCAGCACCTCGGCCACCCGCGCAGCGGCCTGAAGGAATTCGCGCTGGCCTTTACCGCGGGGCCGATTGTAGCCGCCGACTACCCCAAAGGCAAAATGCTGCGGTTTCAAGCCCCACTGCGCTCGCAAGGCCAGAGGCGGCTCGGTGGGTTTGAACCGATCTAGATCAAAGCCGCCGTAGATGACATGAATCTTGCGGATGTCACCCCGCATAGGCGGTCTGCGGCGTCGTTCCGGTTCGGGCGAATCTGGTTCAAAGACACCCTCCCGCAACACCCGCGCCACAAAGCATGACACCGCTACCATCGCATCGCACACGCTCAACAGATAGCGTCGGCTAAACCAACTACTGGGGCTTTTGGCCAGATGCCGGCATAGCACCAGGCGTGGCCGCAGGCCAGACAGCCGCACGGCCAAGACTGCCGGCCAGTAATCGCGTCCGTGGCGAGCCTGGACAATGTCGGGACGGTGCCGGCGCAGCAGTCGAACCAAAGCCACGATCAACGGCAAGCGCAGTAGTCCGCCGGTGGGCACCGGGTGCAGCGGCACCCCGGCTGCCTGGGCGCGCTGGCTATAGGCGCGCCCGCCCGGGCCCGCCAGCCAAACCGCATGACCCAACTGAATCAGGCCCCGGGCCACGTTGAGCCCACGGTCATCAGTGCCGCCCCCGGTCAACAGTGAATTCAGTTCCAGCACACGCACCTGACCTACCGCAGCGCTGGCTTGGGGACTGCAGTAGCTTACAGGCTCAGCGCCCAAGCAGGTCGGCTGGCCTGCCGGAGGACTGGAGACTTCATTGGGCGTTGTGCGGCTCACGCCCCAGTGCAGCCATTCAAGTTGCCCACGGCCGAAGCGCCCGACTCACCAGGCCGTTGGTGGCTACAACGGAGAACTTGGCAGAGTCGGGAATGGGCCGGGCATCGAACTGGCCACCCGCACATTCGACCAACAGGCCCCCTGCAGCAATGTCCCAGAGGCTCAGCCCATACTCCAAGTAGGCGTCCATTCGACCTGTAGCCACATAGGCTAAGCCCAACGCAGCCGAGCCCATGATCCGGATCTTGCGGACTCGATGGACCAGGTCATTGAACGCAGGCAGCATCTTCTCCAGCGCACTTCGCTCTTTGGCAAAACCCACTGAAACCACTGCCTCAGCTAGACGCCGCCGGTTACTGACCTGGATTCGCCTGCCATTGAGCCGAGCGGGTCCACCGCGCAGCGCTGTCCACAGCTCGTCACAGAACGGATCGTACACTACCCCCAGCACCGATTGGTAAAGCGCGGGGTTTGGCCCCGGCAGGCCACAGTGGTGCGGAGCTTCGGCGTTTTGGGTCTGAGCTGCTCGGGCTTGGAGCGCAATGGCCACACAGGCGTGCGGGATGCCATAGGTGAAGTTCACTGTGCCATCAATTGGGTCCACCACCCACCGAGCTGGCGCGTCTGGATCGCCCACTGCGCCTTCTTCGCCCAAGACCGGCAGCTCGGGGAAGGCTTGCCTCAATGCTTTTTGGATCAGGTTCTGACACCGGACATCCAGCTCCAGTTTGATGTCGTGCTGGGTGGCAGTGTGAACTTTCTTGGGCGAACGACTGTGGGCGCACAGCAACGCGCCGGCAGCTCGGGCGGCAGCTACGGCGCACGTCAAGGCGCGCTTCAACACCGTCGGGCTAAGCGCAGATGAGGACATGCGTCAGTGAGGTTCAGGTTTGGCCAAGCGCCGGTCTTGGGCAAGCCGCGGACAGATTCGACAGCGGACCGCCTCTGCGGGAGGCACTAGGCCACATCCAGCTCACGCGTCGAGGCGGCTGGAGGCCGGGGTTGGCAGGGTGCGGGGTCATTCTTCTCGAGCTTCGTCGCCTTCACGGCATTCGCCTGCCAGGATATCGGCCACAACGAGGTTGTCCATCTGCCAGCGCGTGACCTTCAGCTCGCCCACTTTCAGCCCCGCTCGATACACGCTCAACTGCCTCTCCGGCGCCGGCAACGCACCCAATGGGAAGCTCAGCACTACAAACCGTGCGGTAGGGTTGACCGAGGCAACGCGGCCACTGAGCGGTCCACCTGGCGCAACGACACTGGCGGTGGCTGCCGGCGGTGTTAGGGCAGGACTTCCCAGCGCAGCAGCAGGCTGAGGTGCTTTGGGGCCTGACCCAGGCTTGGACGCACAGCCTGTAGCCAGCAGCCCCACCAACATGACCGACCAAATCCGTGCCATGCGGCAGTAGGTAATCAGCCCGCTGCGTGGCAACCAGCAAAAAGTCCATCCACCCGATTGCTCGGAACGGCTCTGGGGACCGAGAGCGGCTTCGATACTTCGAGGCTTGGGACTCAGTGGCACGACATCCGATCCCAGCCAAGCCCACTTGCCTGGGGTTATTTGAGGCAGAGGGCTTGCGCCCTGGCCCAGGCTACTGCGGCACACCCGGCGGCTGGGGAAAACCAGGTGGTTGAGGCAGACCTGGCGGCTGGGGCAGACTCGGTACTTGCGGTGTAGTAGGCTGGGCAGCCTGTGCAGGTTGACCTTGCTGCGCCCCACCGCCGGTTTCGGACGGGGTCAGAAATGATGGGCCTGGGATTGGGGGAAACCCTTTGCCTGCGTTAGCAATCCGGTTCATATCCAGCAGCAGGGTATGCTGTTCAGGGGTCATCGGGGGTAATGTCGAGCTTGAGCGGGGCTGAGTATCGGTGCGGATTTCGCGGGTGGGGACGGGGATGCTCCGAAGCCCGGGCGGAGTGGATACTGGAGCGGCTGGGGTCGGGGTAACGGTTGTAGCCCCGGGGGTGATAGTGGGCATGCCGGGCGTGGGCGTGCGGGTTGGTAAAGTAGGCGTGGCTGGGGCAGTCGGTGTGCTGGGCGTGGCTCCAAAGGTTAGCACGCTCGAGCCGCTGCCGCCGGCGGCTGGGGTTGAGCTGCCGCCAGCTCCCATCACAAACACACTGCTGCCCCCCGGGCTAGCCGCAGCTCCCGGTACACCCAAAGTTGCGGCGGTGGGCACCGCGCCTGGGGTGGGCAAGCCCGGCGGCCGGAACACGGGCATGGTGCCAGGGGCCGGCGCAGCCGGCGCTGCGGCAGCGGTCTTGCCAGCCTCCATTTTCTCGAAGGTCAGGTTGGTCACCGTATCCACGATCCGCACCTTGACAAACTCCTTGACCGGGTCGATCTGAAGAACCTCCACCGATTCCAATCGGTCCCCTTCCTGCAGAATGCGGCTTTCGGCAGTTTTTTTGCCCGGGTCGGTAATCTCAAGAATCGCCCGTTTGGTGGACAAGATCGAGGTGATGCCCTTGAGCTTGACCGTGGGCATGGGCGTCGGGGGCGGCGGTGGTGGCGCATTGGTTGCTGGAGGCGGTGGCTCGCGCAGGTTGAAGATGTTGCGCGCCACGATTGAGGCGTATGGGTTTGAGCCGGTATCGGCTATCGCCCAAGCCATGCTGGCGGCCAGCAACCCCAGGGCCGTTGCGCTTTTGAGCCCCATTCTCACGCCCATAACATACTCCATCAACTTGACTTTAGCCACAGCAAGTTTGTGGCCGTGCACCTGCCTTGGGCAGAACCGTCGGCGGCCATGCCCAAGCCACCGGCCTCATCCGAAAAACACCGACCGCACCCGGTTGGTTGCGGCCTTGCCGGCTCAGTTTGAGGCTTAGTTGGATTTGCGCCCGGCTACGCCGGCCACTTTGCCTGAGATAGGTTTAGCGGGTTCTTTGGGCCGCAGAGCGCGCACCGCTCGACCCGCACGCCACATTTCGGAATTGCCCATGGCCTCCAGCTCCTTTTGCAACTGGGCTTGGTAGCCGGGCTTACCGCAGGCTCTCAAGACCCGGGCGCATTCCTCACCGGACTTGACCCGACGGTACAGCTCTTTGAAGACCGGCAGGACAGCTTTCTTGAACCGGGGCTTCCAGTCCAAGGCGCCGCGTTGGGCTGTAGCTGAGCAATTGGCATACATCCAGTCCATGCCGTTTTCGTCCACCAACCGGATCAGGCTTTGGGTCAATTCCTCGACGGTTTCGTTGAAGGCTTCACTGGGCGAGTGGCCGTTGGCTCGGAGCACTTCGTATTGGGCTTCCATGATGGCAGCCAGCGCGCCCATCAGCACACCCCGTTCGCCCGTCAGGTCGCTATACACTTCGTGTTCGAAGGTGGTAGGGAACAGGTAGCCGGAGCCAATCCCGATGCCGATAGCCAGACACCGTTCTTCAGCTCGACCGGTGTAGTCTTGGGCAATGGCGTAGCTGGCGTTGATGCCAGCGCCGCTGAGGAAATTGCGTCGTACCGAGGTGCCTGAGCCTTTGGGCGCCACCATGATCACGTCCACCGTCTTGGGCGGGATGACGCCGGTCTGGTCCTTATACACAATCGAAAAGCCGTGCGAAAAATACAGCGCGTCGCCTACCTTGAGGTTCGCTTTCACCACCGGCCAAATGGCTCGTTGGGCCGCATCGCTGACCAGCATCTGAATGATCGTGCCCCGCCGGACCGCCTCGGCAATATCGAACAACGTCTTGCCCGGTTTCCACCCGTCGGCCACGGCCCGGGCCCAATCGCGTTTGAACTCGGGGGCTTGGCCGACGATGACGTTGAACCCGTTGTCGCGCAGGTTCAACGACTGGGCAGGGCCTTGGACGCCGTAGCCCAACACCGCAATGACCTCGTCTTTGAGGACCTTGCGAGCCCGGCTCATCGGGAATTCTTTCCGAGTCACGACGCGTTCTTTAACGCCGCCAAAATCAATCAGTGCCATGATCTTCTCGTGCGTTTGAATAGGTCCGGCCGCCGACCGGTCGCGGCCAGAGCCGCTGCAAGTTACCCAGTTCAGTTCGCTCCATGCCGGTCTGCGAGCGCATGCTACAGCGGCAAGCCGCCGGGTCAAATGCAAACCCCAAAAACCCCTATTTTCGCGGCAGGGCCACCTTGCCGGTCCGGGTCAGTTCCAAGATGCCGAATGGCTTCATCAGTTCGATGAACTTTTCGACCTTCCCCTCGGCGCCGGTGACCTCGATGGTGAGGTTGGTGGGCTGCACATCGACGATCTTGGCCCGGAAAATGTCGGTGATCTGCATCACCTCAGGCCGGGTGCGTGAGTTGACCGCCACTTTCACCAGCACCAGCTCGCGGTCGATGTAATCGGAGTCGCGAAAATCGATCACCTGGATGACATCCACCAGTTTGTTGAGCTGTTTGACTATCTGCTCGATGGTGGCGTCGTCGCCCCGGGTGACAATCGTCATGCGCGAGACGCTAGGGTCTTGCGTCGGGCCCACATTGAGCGTGTCGATGTTGTAGCCGCGACCGCTGAACAGCCCCGCTACACGCACCAGCACGCCAAACTTGTTTTCAACCAGCACTGAGATGGTATGTCGCATAATCGGGCGATGCAGTCGTGGGCAGGCCCGCGCCAGTTCCAGCCAGCCGAAGCCCTTCAACCTGGCTGCAGGTGTGCGGCCCCGGCGCCTGCCACAAACGCATCTGCATGCACACTAGATGCTTAGCCGCACCGGGTCAATTGGATTCCTGGCCAGGCTCGATCCGCGCAGCCGTCTCGGCCGGCTCTGCAGGCGGGGCAGGCTGGCTTGGGCCGGAGGCTGGCCGCGTTCGGCTTCGCTGGACCGCCTCGGCCCGGGCCTGGGCCTCGGCCCGTTTACGGTCCCGCCGATCCCACCACCAGGCAATCCACACGCTGATCTCGTAAAGGCCTTGCAGGGGTACGGCCATAGCCACTTGGCTAAGCACATCGGGGGGCGTCAGAATACCTGCCACGAAAAGGTTGATCACAATCATGTACCGCCGCGCCTTGGCTAGCGTTTGGTAACTGAGCACGCCGATCTTCACTAGGGTTAAGATGACCACGGGCAGTTGGAACCCGATGCCCATGCCCAACATCAGCTTGCACACGAAGCTGATGTAGTCCTCGGCGCGCCATTGATTGGCCGAAAAACCGAACCAGGTCGAATAAGCCACCGAAGTGGCCAGCACCGAAGGCAACAGAACAAAATAGGTAAACACTACCCCGACCACAAACAGCGTCACGCTGAACCCCAAGCCGCGATACACGTAATACTTCTCGATCCGGCGCAAAGCCGGGAACACAAAGCCGGCCACAAAGTAAAAGACAAACGGCGCAGCCAACACGCACCCGCCGTAAAGGGCCACTTGGATCGCCACCACAAACGCCCCAATGGGGCTGAGGTTGACCAAGTCCACCGTTAACTGCTGGGCCTCTTTGGGGTTAGCCAGCGGTTCGGCTCGCAATCCGATCAACAAGTTGGTGCCAGACTGAACCGGCTCGACATACACCCGCACAAACCGGCTAGTGCCCAGAGCCCAGGCAGCTTGGAGCCGATCAGTCAACAGGTAGGTGCCCAGATGATTGGTGCCGAACCGCACATCCCAAACCTGGTTGGTGCCCGGATACGATCGGACCGCTTTGCGCAGGGGCCGCTCCAAGATGCGCATGACATGGTTCCCGGCCACCAGGCAAACAAACATGCCCACGGCCACGGCCACCAAACTCTTGATGAGGACCCAGCGCAGGTCCTCTAGATGCTCCAGAAACGTTTTGACGGGGCCGCCTTCCTCCTCTTCCTCGGGGTAATGCGATCCTGCGGCGTAGTGCGTACGCGGCTCTTCCACCTCGATCGCCATGACTGCGGTCGGAGCGGGCGACGATCAGGCCTTAGGCTCAGTCGGCTGCGCGGTGGGGTGGTGCTCGACGGGCTTGGGCGCTGACTCTTGGGGAGGCTCCACCCGGGGCGGCGGAGGTGGGTAGTGCGTATCATCCAACGCCGTGTTCAATTCCTCGGTCACCTCGCGGGTAGCCTTTTTGAATTCCCGGATGCCGGTGCCCAAGCCTCGGGCCAGTTCGGGTAACTTCTTCGCCCCGAACAAAATCAAGATCACGGTCAGGATCAGCACGATCTCCCAACCGCCCAGCATTCCTGCAAACATGTATGTCGTCATAACCAGACTCTCTCGTCCATGCCAACCTACGCCTCGATTCCCATGGTGTAAAGTCCCAATCCGCCCTGCTCACAAAACCCAAGGGGCATCTGGCTGGGCAGCAACCTCGAGTTCGATCTCACTGAGGCACGCCAACCTAACGTCGGAGCGGGCGACGATCAGGCCTTAGGCTCAGTCGGCTGCGCGGTGGGGTGGTGCTCGACGGGCTTGGGCGCTGACTCTTGGGGAGGCTCCACCCGGGGCGGCGGAGGTGGGTAGTGCGTATCATCCAACGCCGTGTTCAATTCCTCGGTCACCTCGCGGGTAGCCTTTTTGAATTCCCGGATGCCGGTGCCCAAGCCTCGGGCCAGTTCGGGTAACTTCTTCGCCCCGAACAAAATCAAGATCACGGTCAGGATCAGCACGATCTCCCAACCGCCCAGCATTCCTGCAAACATGTATGTCGTCATAACCAGACTCTCTCGTCCATGCCAACCTACGCCTCGATTCCCATGGTGTAAAGTCCCAATCCGCCCTGCTCACAAAACCCAAGGGGCATCTGGCTGGGCAGCAACCTCGAGTTCGATCTCACTGAGGCACGCCAACCTAACTGTGGGCACGCTCTCCAAGTGCCCGCCCAGACCGACGCAGCCCGAGCCGATACCGTTCACCGTGCCTAGCCCCATACCTCCACACCAGGCGGGATAGGCGTTTGGGCTTGACCGTCCCAAGCCCAGTCCAAACCCGGGGGTGCTGTTCCCGAAGGCTGAAGGTGGCCTGGGGCCGGCTGGGATTTTTTTCTTTCCTTGCCGCTGGGTCGGTTTAGGCTACCGCCGACGGATGCAACGTGGCAGGCGGCGTGCCTGCCCTCCAACAGTGAAGATTGTCTATGCCACTGACGCACACACGCGACCTATTTGCTAAGGCGCTCAAGGGCAAATACGCCATTGGGGCCTTTAACGTCAACAACATGGAGCTGGTGCAGGCCATCGTCGAGGCCTGCGAAGAGGAAAAGGCGCCGCTGATTTTGCAGATTTCGCGCGGCGCCCGCCAGTACGCCCACCCGGTTTACCTGAAGAAACTCATCGAGGCGGCGGTTAGCCTGTCGAACATCCCCATTGCGGTGCATTTGGACCATGGCGACAGCTTCGAGCTGTGCAAGCAGTGCATCGATGAAGGCTTTACCAGCGTCATGATCGATGCCAGCCACGAGCCCTTCGAGAAAAACGTCGAGATTTGTCGCCGCGTGGTCGAATACGCTCACAAGCACAACTGCTCGGTCGAGGGTGAGCTGGGCCACTTGGTGGGCGCGCAGTTTGACGCGGGCGAAGCGGGCGGCGGCTATTCCAAAAGCGGCCACTACACAGACCCGGACGAAGCGGTCAAGTTTGTCCAATTATCCGGGGTGGACTCTTTGGCGGTGGCCATTGGTAACTCGCACGGCGCTTACAAGTTCAAAGGCGAACAGCGGCTGGACCTGGAACGGCTCAAGGCCATCAAGAAAGCCCTGGCCGATGCCGGCTTGGGCGATTACCCGCTGGTACTGCACGGGGCCTCCAGCGTGCCGCAGGATCTGGTGGCCGAAATCAACCGCTACGGCGGCCAATTGGTGCAAGCCCAGGGCGTGCCCGAGGCGGACATCGAGGTGGCCCGGCGCCTGGGCTGCGCCAAGGTCAACATCGATACCGACCTGCGGCTGGCCATGACCGCCGGCATCCGCAAGGTGTTTGCCGAAAATCCGAAGGAATTCGATCCGCGCAAATACCTCGGCCCGGCCCGAGCCAAGGTTAAGGAGCTGGTCCGGCACAAGGTGCGCAACGTGCTGTGCTGCGCCGGCCATGCGTTCGACTGAGCCGGCAGCAGCCGCAGCTCGGCACCCGCTGGGCGGCTGCACCCTGGCTGGTCCGGCTCGCTAGCCGGCAGACTGGCTGCTGGGGCGGCAGGCCCTGTTGCGCCTAGGCTAACAGCAGGATCGGTATGGGCCTGGACATCAATGCCGTTCAATTCCTGCTGGCGGCGTATCGGGATGGGGTGCAGTTTGGCGACACGCTCACGTTGGGCCGGCAAGACTTGAACGTGTTTCCGGCTCGGTTGGTCCGGCTGCTGCGCAAGCATGGCTTGAATCCCGAAGCATTTCTGCAGCCGGGGGCCGATACGCTGCACGCTGAGCCGTTGTTTCGGGTGCTGGGCGCACGGACTGTGGCGGCGTTGGATATCTCGGACTTTGAAGGGGCTGAGTTTGTGCACGATTTGAATCTGCCGATTGCCCCGGCACTCCGCGAGCGGTTCGATGTGGTCTATGACGGCGGCACGCTGGAGCACATCTTCCATTTTCCCACCGCGCTGAAGAACTGCATGGAAATGGTGCGGGTGGGTGGCCGGTTGTTTATCCACACCGGCGCCAACAACTGGTGTGGCCACGGCTTCTACCAGGTCAGTCCCGAGCTGTTCTTCACTGCGCTCAGTCCGGAAAACGGGTTCGAAGTCGAGTCGATGATCCTGCATCGGGCCGGCCCTTATGGCCGGTGGTATGCGGTGTCAGACCCGCGCCGCATCCGGGCTCGAGTCGAGTTGGTTACCTGCACGCCCGTGATGTTGCTGGTGCGGGCGCGACGGACCCAGGCAGTGCCCATTTTCACCCAACCACCCCAACAGAGCGACTACACGGCCCGCTGGGACGACCCCAGCCAACCCGGAAGCAAAGCTCAGCCGTTCACTCCACCTCGACCGGCTTTGGCGCGTTGGCTGCCGGGTTTGGCGCGGTTAGGCCACGTGGTGAAGATGGCCCTTGTGCTGCTGCGCACCCAGACCATCTGGAATCGGCGCAACTTCCGACCGGTGCGTCGGCCTTGAGTTGACCCGGCCTGGGTGGTTGGCGGTTCCAGCCCGATGGCGCGCAGCGGCTTCCGTGGCCTACATGGCCAGCCCGCCGTCCACCACCAACACCTGGCCGGTAATGTAACGGGCTGCCGGACTAGCCAGAAACAGCACCGCCTCAGCCACATCTTCGGGCTGGCCGAAGCATTGCAGCGGGATGCGCTGTAGCACTGCCTCACGCACCGCAGGTGAGAGGGCAGCCGTCATGTCGGTTTCAATAAACCCGGGCGCCACGGCGTTGACCGTGATACCCCGTGGAGCCAGCTCGCGTGCAATTGACTTGGTGAAGCCGATTAAGGCGGCTTTGCTGGCGGCATAGTTACACTGGCCTGCATTGCCCATGAGGCCGATGACGGAGCTGATGTTGATGATGCGCCCAGCCCGCTGCTTTAAAAACGCGCGCACCAGCGCTTTGGTAAAGGCAAACGCACCGGTCAAGTTGGTCGCCAACACACTGTCCCAATCCTGCTGGCTCATGCGCGGCAGCAGAGTATCGCGCGTAATGCCGGCGTTATTGACCAGAATGTGCACCGCACCGGTCTGGGCCAAAATCTGCTCGGCAGCAGTTGCCACAGCCGCCGCATCGGCTACGTCCACTGCCCATGCCCAAGCCCGACGCCCCAAGCCGCGCACCTCGGCGGCGACTTTTTCGGCGTTTTGGGCGGTGCGGGACACACACACCACATCAGCGCCGGCGCTGGCTAGCTTTAACGCGATGGCTCGGCCGATCCCCCGCCCGGCGCCGGTCACCACGGCCACTTGATTGGCTAAGATGCTCATGGACGGGCCAGTTGTCGGCAACAACGCTGCCTGTTGTCAATAAAACCCGGTGGCAACACCGCGCTGCCAACCGCCCCTTGCTCGGGGCTGACGGTTTGCATCCACGATTCGAGCGACTATCGGCCAAGTGATTTGGTCGGTGAGCACCAGGTGTCGCGGCAACCGGCTGAGAGCCAGTCCGGCTGGCGGCTCAGCCGTTGCTGAGGGTCCGGATGCGGACCGAGTTGCACTGGATTTGCTCCAGGTATGGGTTGGGGCCGTCGGGGAACGGATCATTCAAGAACCGCCATAGGCCCATGAAATCCAGCTCCAACCGCGGCCAGACGTACCGTTCCCAAAAAGCTGGGGTGCGTCCCCGCAAATCCTGCGCGCTGCTGTAGCTGGCAAAATGGGCGGCCAACTGGCCCCCTACTCGGGCTGCCTCGGCAAATTCTTGATACAGGTCCGAAAGCTTCTCTGGCTAATCCGGTGCAGCCATTTGGCCCAGCAAATCGGCTGGGCCCAGGGCAAAGCCCAACAGCCGATCGATCGGGTGGCCGAAAGCAATGCGGCTCAGATTCACCGCCACGCCCGTGCATCGGATCATGCTGCCGGTAGCTGCGGGGTCGGCCTCCGAATAGCCGTGCGCGCCCAGGAACCGGCGCGCAAAGGCAGCGCTGCGATCGACGTGCACGGCGGTGTATTTGGCGCCGATGCCGGAGACGTCATCGCGCCGCTTCAAGTTGCCCGTGTCGTGTAACAGCATGGCCAATAGCCTAGTTCGAACCAGGAGCGACTCACCGCAGACTCCGCCCCAGCTCGCGCGCGGCCCTCCAGCAATCGGGCCAGACAAAGTGTGCCAGCCATGGTGTGTTCGAGGTCGTGATACCGCAGGTCAATAACTTGGGAATCGGGGTGTTGGCCCGCAAAGCATCCAGCCACCGAATCAACGGCCCGCCGCACAAAGTCCGCGGCGGCTCCCAGGAATAAGCGCGCGCAAATAGCGGCTCCCTCGCGCTGGACCATCTGGCGCGGAGACCTACCAATCCGATACGCCACAAGCCCCCGCTAGCCTGAGCCTGGGCGGACAGCACGGCGTTCTTGGGCTGACGTTTGTGGCCTAGGCAGCGACGGGCTTCCTAATGCTTGGCCACGGGCTGCCCGTGGGGGATCGGCAGCCAAGTCCCAAAGCGGGTCTGGCCTTGAACTGGATCGGCGTTTGCCAGCCACCAGCCCGGCCTGGCGACCGCTGCCAAACCGATCCACCAGCAAAAGAGTCGCCACACGCCCGGTACTTGATTCTGGGGCTGCCCCGGCATAGGCAGCCGGCTGTGGCCTGGTCTTGCCCTCAGGCCTTGGGTGGACTAATGGATTGCCTTGTGAAGGCCGCAGCCGCCCCACCGCGTCCAACCGCCGCGGCGGAGATCAGCACCGTTGGCCGACCTCGAAACGTCGGCTGGGTGCGAGCTGCCGCCTTGCTCTACGGGGACTGGGGCACCAGCAAGGCCTATGTGATTGGGCTGGGGTTGTTCCTGATGGGGTATGCGGCTCTACCGCACCTGCTGGCGGTCTGTGCCATCACGGCGCTGGTGGGGGTAAACTACATTTGGGTTTGCCGCTGTTTTGCCACCGGCGGTGGGGTCTATACCGCCGCCGGATTGCACACCCGCCGGCTGGCGGTCATTGGCGGCTTGCTCCTGCTGGCCGACTATATCGTCACGGCGTCGCTGAGTTGTTTGGACGCCTTTTATTACTTCGGGCTTGAGGGTGCCCAGGCCAAGAAGTGGGCCATTGCTGCCCTGTTTGCCATCGGAGCAGCCAATTACCTGGGCCCGAAACACACCGGCAGCCTGGCTATCTGGTTAGCTGCGCCGGCCGTGCTAGTAGTGTTGATCCTCATCATTGGTGGCCTGCCGCACTTGGGCAACTTCCATCCCCAACCGCCTCCGCCGAACCTGCTGCACAACTGGATCGCTTTTACTGGAATGATCCTGGCGCTGTCGGGCGTCGAGGCCGCAGCCAGTAACACCGGCGTCATGCGCCTGGACCCGGATGCCACGCCGGACCGGCCGTCGGTGCGGATTACCTCAGGTCGAGCGGTGTTGAGTGTGATGGTGGAGGTGGTGCTGGGCACGGCGTTGTTGAGCGTGTTGGCCATGTGCCTGCCGGTGCCGGCGCACGAAGCCCAGCAACACAAGGAGGACCTGCTGCGGTTCATGGGCCAGGTCTATATCGCCCCTCAGTTTGGGTGGGTAGTGGCCGTGGTCTTTGGGCTACTGTTGCTGTCGGCTGTGAACACGGCCATGTGCGGGATGGTGTCGTTGTTGTATGTGATGGCCCGCGACCAGGAGTTGCCCGAGCAGTTTACGCACCTGAACCGGTTCGGTGTGCCGTGGGCCCCGTTGATCGCAGCCACGGTGATCCCGGTGATCGTGCTGGATCTGGCCGAGTCGGTCGAAAACTTGGCTAGCTTATATGCCATTGGGGTGGTGGGTGCCATTGTTCTGGACGTAGGCTCGTGCGCCTTTGCAGCCCAATTGCCCTTGAGCCCACGCAAACGATGGGTCATGAAAGGCACGGTGGCGTTGCTGGGCTTGATCTGGATCACCATTGCCTTGACCAAGCCATATGCACTGCTGTTTGTCTGCGTGGTCCTGGCCGCGGGCTTGGCGGTGCGCGAGTATGCCCGCCGTTTCCAACCTGCAGTCCCCGCGCCGGCGGTGGCTGCCGAGCCAGCCCAAGCGCAAGCGACCGAGCCGGAGCGGGAACATCCGCCGTTTCTGGGTGAGAAGTTGTTGGTGGCTGCACGGGGCTGGACCCCAGCGCTGCAGTTTGCGCTGGACCAAGCCCGGGCACGCAACTCGATGTTGCTGGTCCTGTTTGTGCGAGAGGTGGCCGTGAGCACCCCCATGCAGGGCGACTGGCAAAAGGACCCCGACGCTCGGCGCCTGTTCACGCGACTCCAACGCGAGGCGGCCAACTTGAACGTCCACAAGCTCTACAGCATCAGCAACGCACCGGCCGAAACGATTACCGACCTAGCGGCCACCTTCGGCGTGGACACGGTCATCTTGGGCGGCAGCAAACGCGCTAAGCTGGTCAACCTGCTCAAGGGCAACGTCGTCACTCAGGTCGCCTCCAGCCTACCGGACACGATTCGCCTGGTGGTGGTGGGTTAGCGGACCGGTACCGAACTGAAGCGGCTATTGCGCAGTTCTGTTTGCAGGCAGAGGCGTCTCGCACATGGCTGTCTGCAGCAACGGCGCGACCTGCGCGCCGGCAGTTGCCGCATCGAGAATGTTGCCGACCCACGGGGGGTGTGAGCCTTCAGCTCAGTGCTTGGGCTGGTTACGCCAACGGGTTAGCGGCAGGGCAACTGCCCTGGCTACCTGCGCGCTGTGATCCAAGCCAATCCAGATGCCAACCAATGGTCGCTCCGTCCGAGCACACTTCGCCGGCGCCGCCTCTCCGAACCGCAGTACAATTCCACCCGCGACTGCCCCCGGGGATTACAGGAGCGGCTCGGTTTGCTGGGCCCGCCTCAGGCTCTGGCCCTGGCAGGAGCGGGCCTGGGCCGGGCCACAGGCTTGGACGCTGGGGCAGGCTTGGACGCAGCCGCATCCGCAGGCTCAGTCGAGGCGTCCAACGCCTGGCTGAGGACCTGCTGGACGAACTGGCCGATGTGCGGCTCCTCCGAGGCCCGCGGACCAGAGACGTTGAGCACCTGGATTTTGTAGCGGCTGATGAATGCCTTCAGCCGCGCAGCCGCATCGGTGCTGTTCTTGGCCAGCGTCAGATGCAGAAACGGCTTCTTGGCAAGTCGCGCCAGGTTGGCCGTCAGGCGCGCGCCGCCTGAGATCTGCTCGGTGGTCGAAAACAGCACCGTGCCATCCGAATCCCGAATGTTGCACTCGGTGCGTTGGGCGTAACTGGCCGAGGGGGTCTCCTTCAGCTTGTATTTGGGGTCGATGACCCCGTCCTCAGCCAGGCGCCCTTTGGGGCACCAGCCGCCGTAAGGGAACTGGTGTGCAATGGCCCAGTCCAGAGCCGCTCGGTCGGCTCCAGTCTGGCCGCCAGAGATGATTTTCAACTTAGCAGGTTTCTTGGCACTCACGGTTCTCAACAGGGCTGATAGTAGGCAATGTAAAAACGCTGCGCGTTGCCGGTTGGGAGAGCCATGCCTGGGGCTGGGCTACCCCGGCTGAATGCCGGTGATGTAAGTTTGCAGCTGCTGGATGGTGGCATTCTGGGCGGTAATTACCCAATTGACCAAGTCGCCAATCGATACAATGCCGACCACTTTGCCTTCCTCTAGCACGGGCAAATGCCGCACCCGATGTTCGGTCATTAACCGCATGCATTCTTCGACCGTATGCGACGGGGTGACCGACAGCGCGGGGATTGACGCGATCTCGCGCACCTTGGTATCGCGGGAGGATCGGCCTTTGAGCAACACTCGCCGCGCGTAATCCCGCTCCGACATCACGCCAATGAGCCGGTCGCCTTCCATGACCAACAGGGCGCCGATATTTTTGTCGGCCATCAGTTGGATGGCTTCCAGCACCGTGGCCTCGGGGCTGATCGACCACACCGGCCCCGGCTTTTGCGCCAGGATCTCACGAATGGCGGCGTTAACCGTCATCTGCCCTTCTTGTAGCCATGCCAAGCCCAAAAGTCCAGTCCTAAATTGGCCTGCGATTCGTCCAGCCCGGTGAGGGCTTTGGGCAAGTCTTGTCGCCGGTCTGCTCCCCAGGGCGATTCGTGGAGCCGGCCTTCAGGCTCGGAGAGGCTCTCAAAAGAGCCAGCCCAGGCCAACGCCAGCGCGCAGCACTCAGCCGTTCAGTCGCCAAATGGCAAAGTTAAGTGCACTGGCGAACGTGACCCAGACCAAGTAAGGCACCAGCAACAGGCCAGCCACCGGCCGAACTTTCCAAAACATCACCAGCGTGGCCCCCAACGCTACCCACAGCAGCACAATGTCCGCAAAGGCCAACCCGGGCTTGTGCAGCCCGAAAAACAGCGGCGACCACAGCGCGTTGAACAGCAACTGTAACAGAAACACGCCCAAGGGCAGGAACTGCGCAGTAAACCCGCCGCGTTGCCAGACCAGCCAGGCCGCCACAGCCATCACCGCGTACAGCACCGTCCACACCGGCCCGAAAAGCCAGCCCGGCGGCGTCCAAGCCGGCTTACGCAATTGCGCATACCAATCGCCTGGCCGGCTAGACAGGCCGCCGAGCGCGGCTGCGGCGAAACACAACACTAACCAGCCGACCAACCCGAGCGCCGCTCGGGCTACGCTGGCTTTGAGCGAGATTGACGCACCTTCAGCCATGGGCCCAAGCATGTCATTCAATCGCCCCGATGCCAAATCCGCACGATCGGTTTTTCGGCAACCCGGCGCGCACAGCCTGCGCTTCGGCGCAAAAGCGCCCTCGGTTCGGCACCGACCTAGGATGGGACCGTTAAATCAAGGTTGCCACGCAAGCCGGTCGCCAGGGCGTCTGGGACTTGGGCGTTGGGGCTACGGTCTTGGCCATGGGTCGGAAGTGTGCGGAAGCTTTCTTGAGCTGGGAGTTCCGGTGGGCAAACGGCTGCTCAGCTTGATGAGCCCGCTGAGCTGCTGTGCCCTTGACCGGAGGCGCGGTGCCGCAGACCGGCCCTACCCAAGCTTAAGGTGCGCAAAAGCCGCACCGGCAGCTTTGACAGCTCCTTGACCGCAGGACCTCTGCTACTTCATCCAGCCGCAATGCGCTAAGCCCGCGCGCACAGAAAGTCTGGTCTAGCCTGCGCCTCCTCTATAGGTTGATCTCATGAGCCTTCCACAACAGCCTGCGGGGTGCAGGGGATGGGCATGAGAGTGCGGTTGTTGCCCCAATCACCCGGTTTGGTTCACGGCTTTGTCCGAACAGCCGTGCGCATCCGCTACGCTGGCCTCTGGCCTCGGACCGAGACGTTATGGTTCGATGTGCCTGAAGCATGTGCGCCGGACCTCGGACCTGGCGGGGAAGGCTGGCTGGTGGCACTGATTTCGCAGGCTTTTCACCGGCAGGAACCGCTGGAACTGGACGCACCTGTTGATCCGCTCCTGGTGGATCACTTGGCTGAAGTCCAGCGCATTTGGTCCAAGTGGTATCCGGGCCTGGTGCCCGTGCCCATTCGTACCCAACCGCAGCGCAGTTGTGCGCAGCCAAGCAAAGCTCGGGTGGGCCTGTTTTTCACCGCTGGGGTGGATTGGCTCTTCACCTTGCTGCATTCGGAAGCTGCGGCTCGGAGCCGAGAGCGGGCTGGCGCGCAAGCGGTGGACGATTTGATCTACGTGTGCGGCTACGACATCCCGCTGGCCAATCAAGCTGCCTGGCAACGCAAACTGAGGACGCTGGCCGAGGTGGCTAGCCGTCTAGGCAAGAGCTTTGTGCCTATGCTGACCAACCTGCGTCAAACGCGCCTACGCAAACTGGATTGGGGGCACATCCTGTTCGGGCCGGCTGTGATTGCGGCTGGACTGCTGCTGGGCAACCGGTTCAGTCGGCTATTGCTTTCCTCGGGCCCAAAGCATGAGGAGGGGTTTGCCTGGGGATCGCACCCGCAAGTGGACCCATTGTTTGCCACTAGCCGCACAGCAGTGATCCGCTATTCGGCAGAGTGCGACCCGGTCGAGAAAATGGCGTTCTTGGTTCAGTCAAACTTCGCGCTGCAGTATCTGCACGTCTGCTGGATCAAAGGCACCGACCTCAATTGCGGCGTGTGCGAAAAGTGCCTGCGCACCCGGCTCATGTTGGAGCTGTTGGGCGCCAGCGCACAGGCTATGACTTTCCCATCTGTGCCGTTTGGTCCGGAAGACATCAGCCGCCTGGAGCTACAAACACCAGGTCAGGCGGAATACTTCCGAGAGCTGTTGCCCCACGCTCAACGGCTGGGTCGGCTGGACTATGCCAAGGCGATCGAAACTTGCCTGGCTCGGTATCAAGCAACCCAGGCGCACCCAGGGCAGGACTGCCGCACCGTGAACCGCCACAGGCTGTGAGGTGCTTTGGGGTAGTGAAAAACCAGACTGGCTGGGGCCGCTGCAAAACCTGCCCAATGCAAATCTTCGTTCTGCCAGGCGCGCCCACCTGCGATAACCTTGGGGATTTGGGCATGCTGCAAGTGGCCTTGGAACGGCTCAGGCGGCTATGGCCTGAGGCACGGCTGAGCGTGCTGACCCGCGACCCGGTCGGGCTGCGCCAGGCTTGTCCTGGCGTTGAGGCAGTGCCCTGGCGGGGGCGGAACCGGTGGTTGCGACTCCGAGCTTTGCCGCAGTGGGCATTCTCAGAGATTCGGCCTGCGGCTCGCTGCCGTTTTCCAATTTCAGTGCGGCGTGGGCTGTGGCTGGGCTTGCTGTTAGTGCCCACACCGCGTCAGCAAATGCGCCAATTTGCTGCCGCCCTGTTCAATGCGGACCTTGTGGTGCTGAGCGGCTGCGGGTTGTTGGCCGATCCGTTTGCCCACAACGCCCGGCAGATGCTCGATACGCTGGGTGCAGCTCAACGAGCCGGAATCCCGACTGCCTTGCTGAGTCAGGGCTTGGGCCCGATGACCGATCCGGGCCTACGCAGCCGTGCGGCGGCTGTTTTGCCCCACGCAGGCAAAATCTTTCTGCGCGAACCGCGTGCCGGGTTAGCTCTGCTTCGGCTCTGGGGCGTTGCTCAGACCAAAATTGCTGTCACTGGCGATGATACCGTCGAGTTGGCTTTCAACGAACGGCCTGGAGCCTTGGGATCAAAGATCGGCGTAAACCTGCGCTTGGCCAACTACGCCGGGGCTGATCTCAGCCTGTTAGAGCCGGTGCGCCAGGTGCTCCGGGCCCAGGCACACCAGCGCAAGACCAGCTTGCTAGGTTTGCCGATCACGCGGCAGGGCCCGTGTTCAGACGTCCGAACCTTAGGCGAATTGCTCGGCGGCCTGCCACCGACCATGGCTGAGGTGGTCCACGTGCAGACGCCCCTCGAGCTTATCCGCCGGGTGGCTGAGTGCCGGGTAGTGATCACCGGCAGTTATCATGCCGCCGTGTTCGCTTTGGCTCAGGGCATTCCTGCCGTGGCTCTGGCCCAGTCGGCCTATTACCGTGATAAATTCTGCGGCCTAGCTGAACTTTTCGGAAGCGGCTGTGAAGTGCTTAGCCCGGACATGCCCAGCTTCAACGCGGCACTGAATGCTGCGGTGCAAGCAGCCTGGGAGCAGGCACCGGCGTTGCGGCCTCGGTTGCTGGCCGCAGCCCAAAACCAGATCCAAGCAGCGCAGCAAGCCTACCAACAACTACCCGCCTTGCTCTCAGCGCCTTCGGGCTTGCCCGCGGCTTGAGTTGTCAAAGCCGGCCCCTCAGGCCCAGACCGGGTGAGCCGCCACATCCACCCGTCCGCCAGCGTAGGCGGCGTGACTCCATCGGCCCTGTGCCTTTAAGCCGTGAACCGCGCGCAGCACCATAGGGACGGTCGGCTCAGGTGGGCCGCTCCGCGCAAAAGCAGGGTCGAAAGTATCTCGAGCGTCCCCTAACAAGGGGCGCATCTCAGTTCATTGCGTGTTGGTACGCCTGGCGTGGCGCAGGTTTCCCAACCCGCCCTATCACCGACTTCCAGTCGGCGGGGCAAAGGTAGCCGCCGACGCGAGTCGGCGGAATGCTCCCTCGGGTCCGCCGCCTTACAGCGGCGGCTACCGGTTGGTCCCCACTAACCGCCGACGGAAGCCAGTGGAAGGCAAGCAAATGAAATGCGCGCTCTAATGATGGGGCTGAGATTTGGGATTGCACAGTGCGGCGGGCCGGAGCAACGTTGGCAAGTTATGAAAGCTGGAGCTCAGTTGGTTGTCGTCGGGGCTGGACTACTGGCCGTGGGGATATGGGACGTGGGCTGGAGCGCCGAGCCTGCAGGTCCGGAACCGTTTCCTGTCAATTACCAGTTGGAGATCGAGCTGGCGCCCAAGGAAGGCACGGCGCGTCTGTTTAAGGTGGTGACTACTGGTGAACGAGTCCGCGGCGGGTTTGTGGTGCCGGCCACCTCCGACCAAAACTCTGAATCGGTGACGCTTAACTTCGAGGCCGAATTCGAGGCGTTGTCGGCGGAGAAAGTCTGGGTACGAAACTTTGTTTTGGGCTACCACATGGGCGTAGCCAGGCGCGTCGTGCGTCCGGAGCCGGGTGGGCCAATGCCCGAGTTGCGAACTGAACCGCCAGGACCGGCAGGTCCGGGCGGTGAACGAGCTCGGCTGATGGACCGGCGCCGCCTACGCGACGCCGGTCAACCAGTGGAGCCACTGCCCGGTGAGCTGGAGCCAGGTGGACGCGATATGCCCCGTCGGCCCGAAGGCCCCGCGGCTCTGTTTCGCGAGATGCAACCGATGGAATCGATGCTCAACTCCTCAGTGCTGCTGACCGTTGGCCAGCCCTTGGTGGTGCGGGAGGATCCCACCGGCTGGGTCAGCCTTACGATTCGACGGTTGGAAAAGTAGGCCCCCGGCCCAAGGGCAGAACGGATGGCCGGCCAGTGGCGCCAGCCGCTGGAGGGCCCGAGCCCTGGGTGAAGCGGCGAGCGGCCTGATGACGGTTTGCGCAACCCAGTTGGGCCTCCAACCCGGCTGCCTCAAAGACCGTACTCCGCCGGGATAAACTTGGCGGTATCCACCTGGCCCATCACCTGCTCGATGAAGGCTGACTCGCTATCGGGCATGGATTCAAGTTCCTTGACCATGCGGTCCAGCCAGGGCAATTCCCGCGGCGCAAGCCGCAACCGGCCTTGCTTGTGTCCTTCTTGGATCAGGCGCACCGCGGTCAGCGCTGCGGCCCGGCCGGCGGCGTAGGCGTCGGGCGCCCGGACAATCGCTTCTGCCAGCGCGACAGCATTTTCGGGCGTTAGGACCCAGGCCTGCGGGTCGCGGCTGGCGTCGGAGTCCACCAGCCAGCGTCGCAACAGCAGGGCTGCCTCCCGGCCTTCGGCCAACGCTTGGTTCATCAGCCGACAATCGTAGATCAACTGCTCCAGCGAGCAGGTCGGAGCCATGCCCCCCAGCAGCTTGATGTTTTGGACCGACTCGTTGCTCCAGATATCGCAAGTGGCTGCGGCGATGTTGCCCAGCGGACTGGGATGAGCGCAGGCGGCGGTCTTGCCCTCCATGGCCATGGGGAAACCCGTGATCGCCTTCAGAATCGGATTCTCGTAGGCGCAGTCTTTGCCGGGCCCGACTGCACCGCATTCGTAGCAGGCCAAGGTGCGCACGGCCGACACAGCCCGGACAACAGCAGCAAACACGCGCGGGATCATCCGCTGCTCAGCCAGGATCATCGCCGTGTTGGCAAAGCCGCAGGCAGTATCTCCGGCGCAGTGGACCCCGTGGCGCTGGGCGATCGTTGCCAACTGGCTCCACAAGAACCGCACGTCGCGTACCCCCAGCACGCACAGACCAAACAGCACAGCACGGAGGTTACCGTGGATCAGCGCCTCATCGTGCACTTCTTTGCCGCCCACTGACTCGATGCTGAGCAACTCGGCTCCTGCAGCGGCGCAGCCCTCGAAGGTGGCAAGCATCTGTTCCAGCAACGGACCGCTTCGCATGCGCGGGGGTCGCTGCATGTCGCGGGTGTCGTTTGGGGTGATGCGCAAGACGGTTTTGAGGCCGTGGCGATCCTGCGCAACGTTCAGGGCATCCAGCAGCAGCTCAGTGAGCTCGATTGCCCAGGCCGGGTTTTGCGTCATGGGCGGCAGCGTCTCGAACTCGATCACCAGGCCAGGGGCTTCCAACTCGATTGCCCGGCGCAGGGCGTCGGTAATGATTTGCCGGTAGTGCTGGCGCACCTCCGGCAGCGTGGAGGCATCCACCGTCATCGGGGGCAAGGTGAAGTTTAACTCCGGATAGACCGTGCCGGCGCCGAACGTCAGACCTTGGCGGGTGCGCAACGGCTTGGGCGCCACGCCAAAGCACAGGTCCGCTGGATCAGCAATGGCCAACTGCTTGAACGCGTGCATCGCAGGCAACCAGCCGCCTAGTCTGGGGTTGGTAGCCGCTGAGGCCAAGACCAAACCACGGTCGCCAAGCTTAAGGGCACACCTCATTGTCTTGCCTTTGGCCGGGCGTGCCGCCTCACGGCAGCTACTGGTAAACTGGAAACGGGTAGCTGCCGGGCGTCCGTGAGCAGGCGGCCTGCCGACTGGAAGTGGGCGATAGGGTTGGTTGGGCGACTCTGGCTTACGCCAGCTCTACCAACCTACAAGAAGCTAGGATGCCTCTAGCTTCACCTTGGCCGCGCGCTGCATACGGGCTTATGCTTTGGGCTCCGGCTAGCCGTTGCGCAAGCGCCGATCCCGGCAACCGAAGTAGCGTCCCAGCCCAAGTTACCGCTGGCTTCCAAAAATCTCTTTTTGCGGACTTGACAACTGGGCGTGGCTGTGCTCTGTTTGGGGTGAGCCCAGAAACGGATGCTGGGGCGAAGGTTTTACGGGCGAGATGGAATGTCGCGTGGAGCCCGGACAGATTTCGGGCCTGGTTGGATACAAGCCGGGCTCGAAGTTCCACCGAATCCTACGTTTGTATCATTCGACATTCCCCGGGCCCCCGGTCACCCCCTGGCCGAGGGGCCCGGTTTTTCGCCTGATGGTTGGGAGGGGCTGAGGAGCTTGGGCACCCTGTGCCTACTGCGCCACCGTGGCCCAAGGTGCAGCCCTTGGGCGGAGGTGAGCCGCCGGTTGTGGTGGCAGGCGACCTGAGGTGCGTCGGACTTTCAGGACGGCATTACCTCATAACCTGGCAGCTTGAGGGCGGCTATGGCAGCTAACTGGGAGCAGGAGCGCGTTGACAGGTCGGCTGGGGCCGTGTTAGTGTGCAGCGCTAACTGGCGAACGGCTATGAGTTCGTTGTTGGCAGAGCATGTGTTGGTGTTGAACCGTCTATGGCAGGCGGTCAACATCTGCACTGTACGGCGAGCGTTGACGCTGTTGTTCGAGGGCCGCGCCCAGGTGGTGGTACACGGCCCGGACGGTTCCTTCCAGACCTACAACTTCAACGAGTGGCGCGATTTGTCCCAGGCGCAGCCTGAGCCGGAGTGCATTCGCACGGTTTCGTTCAAGATTCGCATTCCGCGAGTGATTTTGCTGCTGGTGTTTGACCGGATGCCACGCAAAGAGGTCAAGTTCACCCGCCACAACATCTTCGAGCGTGATCGCAACACCTGCCAGTACTGCGGTCGGGTGTGTGACCGGAAAGACTTGAATTTGGATCACGTGATTCCGCGGGACCGGGGCGGGCCCACCACTTGGGAGAACGTGGTCTGCTCGTGCATCGAGTGCAACGCGCGCAAGGGCAACCGGACCCCGGCTGAGGCGGGCATGAGCCTCATCCGCAAGCCGCGTCGGCCCAAGTGGCGTCCGTTCCTGGAGATCAACATCGGCCTGCACCGGCACGAAAGCTGGAAGCACTTCATCGATATTGCCTACTGGAACGTCGAGTTGGGTCAGGATTTAGATTGAGCAGAGGCAGCCTGCACTGCCGACTTTCAGCGCCGTGACCCACGCGCGGGGACGGCCCTGCTGACTTGCTGACTTAACCGGTGGCGCTGCATCTGGACTGGCGTGTTCAGTCATCAGGGCGCACCCGGCGTAAACCGAGGATTCGATCAAGTGCGTAACCTTCACCGCCTGGGCGCAGTCTTTTACAGCAAGGTCCGCGGCTGCCGGCTGACAGCCTGGCCCGCTAAGCCAGGGTTTTTGGCCATGGGCTAAGAGGCGGGGCCGGGGCCTTGTCGGGCTAATAGGGATGAAACGAAAAGGCCGCAGTTTGGGGCCGCGGATTGATCGGTCAGCCAGGGGCAATTGGCGCCTGAGGCTGACCTATGCGGTTTTGATCGTGGTGGGCATTAGCGTGTGCGTGGGGACCGGTTGGCTGGCGGCTCGATCCGCTGGCCGACCATCTGGCCGAGCGCCAAGCTCACTGAGGGTCCGGCCTGAGTTGGTGCCGCCTTGGGGCCAGTTGGAATACACGGCCTTAGAACTGGAACGGCCTGACGATATGGTGGTGACCCAGCGCTTGGAGCTACCGTTGCCGCCGTGGTGGTTTGGGAACATGACCGAGGCGCAGCTAGAGGCGCTGTTCACGGCACCGGACCTGACGCCGGCTCAACGCCAAGCCCTGACCGACCGCACTCGCTGGTCGGCCGCAGCCGATGGGTGGCTGGTCCAGCCGCCGGCTGAGGTTGTGCGCAGCCTCAGTCCAGCGGCTCGGGCCAGGATTTACGGTGTGTTGTTCCAGCACCCTCGCAACCGGAGCCGAGGTCGGCCATTTCGCATTGCGGCTGACAAGTTCGAAGGCTGGCTGGCCTCGTGCGGTCTGCCGCCCCAATTGCAAGGCTTGTTTCGAAGCCTCACTTACCGGCAGGGCGAGAGCGTATGCTTTGCGGATTTCGAGTTGATCGAGGCGCACTGCACACTGGAGCAACAGCGGCAGTTGAGCAAGGCGTTTTCCCGCTGTCCAGCCCTGCTGATGCGACTGCGCCTGGGGTCGGAATCGGACCTGGAATCGCTGGTGGAGTATTGGAGCCGGTACCGTCCGCCTCGGGTGGTGAAACCCTTCCTGGAATCATTGATGCGGGTGCCCGGCGGGGCTGCGCTGAACGTGGCGTTCTTTTTCCCTCCATTTGCCCGGCTGCGGCTCTATACCTATCCAGACCCCGCGGCTGAGCCGGATGCAGCGCAGCAGGACTGTTTTTGGACAGCGCTGAACTTCGCCAATGACCGACCCGATGCCCGGTTCCACAACGAGGCGCTCGTCCAGAGCACGCTACGCAGCGCCTACGCCGAGGTGCCGCCGCCACGGCAGTTTGGCGATCTAATCCTGCTGCTGGAGGAAGGCCGCACCGCGATTCACTTGTGTGTGTATGTGGCCGACGACGTGGTGTTTACCAAAAATGGTGCGGACCTGCTTCGGCCTTGGGTGCTGATGAAACTGTCTGATGTGATCCAGGAGTACCGTTCCTTCAAGGGGAAACCCGTCCAAGCTATTGGCCTGCGCCGAATTGCCACGGCGTCTTCATAAGACCGAATCCCAAGCGGTCACGGCAATGCTGTAGGCTGCCCAGCTCAGGGCGTTGGCCGCCGATAAATCGGCTTGGGCACCACCAAGGCCGTGACCCGCCGGCCCCGGACCTCGATGCTCAGCGCTGTGCCCGGATTGGCAAATTCCGGTGCGACGTACCCCAACCCAATCCCCACGCCCAAACAGGGGCTGTGAGTGCCGCTGGTGACCCGACCGATTGGGTCTGACCGGTCCGGAGCCCAGATTGCACACCCAGGTCTGGGCAGGGCACCCTTTTCGGCCAGCTTAAAGGCGACGCATTTCTTGTTTACCCCGCCGACCTTTTGTGCGGCTAAGACCGACCGCCCCGTAAAGTCGCCCTTATCCACCGCCACAAAAGCCCCCAAGCCAGCTTCGATCGGTGTGGTTTGCTCGTCCAACTCGTGTCCGTAAAGCGGGTAGCCCATCTCGGTGCGCAGGGTATCCCGAGCGCCCAAGCCGCACGGCTTTAGCCCGTGGGCTTGGCCGTTGGCCAGCACCGTGTCCCAGAGCCCTGCGATGACACCATTGGGAGCCACAATCTCAAACCCGTCTTCGCCGGTGTAACCGGTTCGAGCTACCCATATCAGCGCTTCGTGCCACCGGAAGCCTGCGACCTGGTTCTTTTTCAACTCGCTCGCTTTGGCCACCAACCTGCCGCCGGTAGCTGGCCCTGGCACGCAAGCGTCGATGAACTCCGCTACCCGCGGGCCTTGCACGGCCACGGCACTGAGAAAAGCCGATGCGTCCTCCAGCTCCACGTCACCCCGATGGGGGAACTGGGCCAGTTGCTGGCGTAGCCAGGCCACATCGGCGGCTGTGCGAGCGGCATTGACGATGAGCAGAAACTCGCGCGCAGCCAGGCAGTAAGCGTACAGGTCGTCCACCACACCGCCTTGCGGATTACACAGGAGCGTGTATTGGCCCTGGCCAGCAGCCAACTTGCGCAGGTCGTTAGTCAGCACGCTGTTCAGAAAGTCACGCGCTGCAGCTCCCAGCACGCGCACCTTGCCCATGTGGGAGATGTCAAACAGGCCGGCAGCTTGGCGCACGGCCAGGTGTTCATCCACAATGCCCGAATACTGCAAGGGCATTTCCCAGCCGGCAAACGGCACGAAGTTAGCGCCGAGCCGCTGGTGAGCCGGATAGAGCGGAGTTCGCTGCAACATCGCCCGGCAGAGTATCGCTGCGGCTTTGCGGGTCAACCTCATGGCCACACCTGCCAGTGCCGCTGCGACGATCGGAAGGCCGGTTAGGCTTACCTGCAGGTCCTGCAGCGGGACTGCAGCGGCCCGGGCGGCCACGGTCACGAATGAGCCGCGCCACCGCGGCGGCAGGGCTCAGAACCGGAACCCAGTGCGAAAGCCTACTTGATAACCTTCGTAGTCTAGCCCGGCTCGGTCCGAGCTGTTCTTGCGGTAATTGAAGAACAGCCCCGCATCCCAATGCGGCGTAAAGCTATAGCCCACAGCCGGGCTCACAAAAAAGTAGTCATCGGTCCGGTCAGCTCGCACCCCGCTTGCACTAGGCTCGTAAGTGGTGCGGTCGTAGCCAGCGCTGAGACTGGCACTGAGCCGTTGCCAGATCTTTTGGTTGATGCTCAGTTGGAAACCGCCGGTTAGGTAGTTTTGGGTTCGGAGCGTCACCGAGGGGTACTGTCGGCGGTAACCCTGCAAGTTGATGAAGGTGTTTTCCCACGGTTGGTAGGTGGCCCCCACCATGAACACCGCAAAGGGGCCTTGATCGTAGCCGCCCTGCCATTGGTCCCATTCCAACCCGACGCTGGCCATGGCATTGACCTTGGTTGCCACTTGATAGCGGACCCGAGCCAGGGCCTGTTCGTAGCGCTGATTGGGGTTGTTCTCCAGGTCGCGCCAGCCCACTGCGCCACCTACCGCAGTCTGGACCTTTTCAGTGAGCCGGTAGTTGAACCACGTGGCCAAGCGCCATTCGTTGTAGCTATTCAAGTCCTCCTCCAGCAGGCGGATCAACTGCAGGGCATCGGCTTCGATGCTGGTTTTGTCGCCTAGCTGGTAAACCAGTTGGCCGGCGGTGGGGATGACTTGTTGGTCCACCAGCCGACCCGCAAACTCCCGGTCCAACCGATTCGTCACGCCCAGCAACCCGCCAAAGGTGCCGTAGTAACCTTGGGACAAGTCCAACACCACCTTGGCACCCACCCACCGCCCGGCCAGATTCACGTTCTGCCCCCAGCCAGTGTCCTCGGTGCCTTGAGTAAAGACAAACACGTTGGCTAGGTAGTCCAGCACCACATACGACCCTTGGGCATCGGCATAATTGGCCGTAGCGATGGTGACCCCGGGGTTAATGGCCCAGATGAAGTCGTCTTCCTTGTCTCGTTCGGTCAGCAGGATGTTGCTGTCGTAATAGCCATCGAGCCAGGCGTAAGGCCGAATCCGGAATGGGCCGGGGTTGAGCAGCTTCTCCCACGGCTCAGGCTTTGGGGTTGAGCCCACAGCCGTCAGGGTAGTGTCTTGGGCTTGAGTCTGTTGGGCGGTTTGAGCGATCAGGGCTGTGACTGCGCAGGCTTTGACGATTCCATTCATGGTTTATCGATTCAGTTTTCGTGTTCCTTAACAATGCCAAGCGAGCACGTCAGCGGGCCGCAGTGCTTGGGCGCAGGAGCCATCTTGCCCAGGTTTGGATCAAATCCATTGGGGCTAGGGCACCACTTGGGCTTGCGCCGGTGCGGTCCCACCCGGTGCGTAGCAAAACCGGGGCCGAAAAGCTAGCGTTTCTTGGCATCGTGCCGGATTTAGCCGGCTGTGCATTCGTAATGGCTTGATGTGGCTCATGTTATTTAACTCGGCCAAATGTCATTTTGGCAAGAACCAAGCAGTTGCACTGAGGGGCTCACGGGGTGGTGGGCGTTGAGGAGTCACTGGAGCAAGTGGAAGATTTGTCCGAAATCCCTTGCACATTTAGGATGAAGGCATATACTGTTCATATGAACAGTCTATGGCAGCTCAGCTTATCGCTCTGGCCCCAAAAAGCCAAAGGCCTACAGCCCACCGGCAGCCGGTTGCTGGCTGGACAACAAACTCAGGGCAGCGCAGCTAAAGCAGCCCAGCGGCTTGGCCCTTCGGTTTTTGGGACTATGGCCGCTGCGGGCTGGAGACCGATTAGCTCCAACCAAACCACAAAAGCTGACGGCTAATCATGCGGTATGTGGAACTTCATGCGCGGAGTGCCTTTAGCTTTTTGCGCGGTGCCTCCTCACCGGAGCAACTAGCTCAGACAGCCGCCGCAGTTGGATTGCCCGCCTTGGCGGTGTGCGACCGGGACGGCGTCTATGGTGCATCGCGGTTCTTCAGTGCCGCACGTCAGGTGGGTCTGCGCCCCATTATCGGAGCCGAGCTGACCATGGAAGACGGCTCGGTGTTGCCTGTGTTGGTGGAGTCGCGGCGCGGGTATCAGAATCTGTGTCGGCTGATCACGCAAGCCAAGCTGCGCGCTCCCAAAGGCCGAAGCGCGGTCCGGTGGGATGAGCTGGCTGAGTTTGCCGAGGGGTTGGTGGCATTGACAGGCGACGAAGAGGGCCCGTTAGCTGTGGCGGCAAGGGCGCCCACTGGCCCAAATCACGTCAGCGTTTCTCCCACCGACATCTACCCTGAGCCCGGGTCTGGATTGAGTAGTGAGGCTGACGACATGCCAGATTCAAGCTGCCTTCCGGTCGGTAGCGCTCAGGGGTGGGACCTCGGTCGCACCGATGCGGTTCAAGCGGCTCTGCAACGACTGGTTCGCATCTTTGGTCCAGGCAATGTGTTTGTGGAACTGCAACGACACCGGCTGCGGGGTGAAGAACGGCGGGTGCGTGCGTTGGTGGATTTGGCTCGAACGCACCGGTTACCGTTGCTGGCCACCAACGGTGTGCTGTATGCGCAGCCGGAAGGTCGGGCGGTGTTGGACGTGTTTACCTGTGTGCGGCACCACACGCATTTGGATGCGGCAGGCCGACTGTTGTCCCCCAACAACGAACGCTGTCTCAAAAGCCCTGAGGCAATGTGCGCCTTGTTTGCCGACCTGCCGGAGGCCATCTCCAATACAGTGCGTTTGGCTGAGCGACTCCAGTTTAGCTTGGCTGACTTGGGCTATGAATTTCCCACCTACCCGGTCCCGCCGGGCCACACGATGGACAGCCTGTTGCGGGAACAAACCTTTGCTGGCGCCCGGCAACGGTATGGCGGCCAGGTGCCGGAGAAAGTGCGGCAGCAGCTTGAGCACGAGCTAGCCGTCATTAGCCGGCTAGGGTTTGCGGGGTATTTCCTGGTGGTGGCGGACTTGGTACGATTCTGTCGTCAGGAAGGCATCATGGTCCAGGGCCGCGGCAGTGCAGCCAACAGCAGTGTCTGTTTTTGCCTGGGCATCACAGCGGTCGATCCGTTGAAGTTCCACACGCTATTCGAGCGGTTCTTGAGCGAAGGGCGCAAAGGCTGGCCGGACATCGATTTGGACTTGCCCAGTGGCGAACGGCGCGAGCGGGTGATCCAAGAGGTGTATCGACGTTGGGGCCGACGCGGCGCTGCCATGACGGCCAACGTCATCACCTACCGCGGGCGCAGTGCCGCGCGCGAGATTGGCAAGGCGCTTAACCTACCGGCCGATCTGTTGGACCGTTACAGCAGCCTGTTTGCCGATGGGGATTTTCCCCATACGCTGGAGTTGGGAAAACAGCTCGAGTTAGCCGGCCTACCCCGCACGCATCCGCGCCTGCCAGCGTTTTTGGCGCTTTACCGTCAGATGTATGGGCTGCCGCGGCACTTGGGCCAGCATTCCGGCGGCATGGTCATTTGCCAAGGCAAGCTGGACACAGTGGTGCCACTGGAACCCGCCACCATGCCGGGCCGCACCGTGTTGCAATGGGACAAGGACGATTGTGAGGATTTGGGGATCATCAAAGTGGATTTGCTGGGGCTGGGGATGATGGCGGTGCTGCAGGATGCCTTGGAACTGACCCGGCGCCGTGGCCACGCGGTGGACCTAGCTCAAATTCCCGAAGACGATCCGGCTACCTACGCGCTGTTGCAACGAGCCGATACCATCGGCGTGTTCCAAGTGGAAAGCCGAGCGCAGATGGCCACCTTGCCCCGGCTTAAACCGAAGTGTTTTTATGACCTGGTCATCGAGGTAGCGCTCATCCGGCCCGGGCCCATTCAAGGTCGGCTGACCCATCCGTATTTAGCTCGGCGCCAAGGCCGCGCGCCGGTCACCTACTACGATGAGCGGCTCCGACCGGTGTTGGAGCGCACCTTGGGAGTGCCGCTGTTCCAGGAACAAATTTTGGAAATGGCCATGATCATGGCTAACTTCACCGCTGCTGAAGCTGAGGAACTGCGCCGGGCCATGAGCTGTCATCGATCCCCGGAACGCATGGCGCGTGTGCAAGCCAAACTGCGCCAGGCGTTGGCCTGCAACGGGGTTCAGCCCGAGGTAGCCGAGCAGATCGTGCAGGCGGTGGCTTCCTTTGCGTTGTATGGGTTTCCGGAATCGCACGCCATCAGCTTTGCGTTATTGGCCTATGGCAGTGCGTATCTCAAAGTGCATCGACCATTGGAGTTTTACACCGCCCTGTTGAACAATCAACCGATGGGCTTTTACACGCCGGCCACCATCATCAAAGATGCCCAACGCCATGGCGTGCGGATCAAACCCGTCTGCGTGGTGCGGTCCCAGTGGGAATGCACGATCGAGGAGGACCAGCCACCTACTGCCAGCCCGAAGGACCCACATGAAAAAACCCAAAGCCACACCGCAGCGGTGCGCTTGGGCCTGTGCATGGTCCGAGGTTTGAGTCGGGATCATGCACTCCAACTGCTTCAAGAACGTCAACGCCGGCCTTTCAGCTCGCTGGCAGATATGCGAGCCCGAGTGACGTTGAGCCCGGAGGAATGGCGCACGTTAGCTGAGATCGGCGCGCTGAACGGGTTTGCGGCGCATCGGCGCCATGCCTTGTGGGAAGTGGAACGGCGCGTGCCAGCGCACGATTTGTGGGCCGAACCGACACCGCCGGACAGCATGGCCAAGCCCGATGCAGCGGCTTGTCCCCTCCCACCCATGACCGTAGTGGAACGGCTGGAGGCGGATTACGCCGGCACAGGGGTGAACTTGGGGCCGCATCCGATGGCCTTGCTACGACCCTACTTGCCCGGGGTATGGCGCGCTACTGACCTAGCTGGGGCGCGGGCGGGCCAAACGGTGCGCATTGCCGGCCAGGTCATCTGCCGGCAACGGCCTGGCACAGCCAAAGGCTTTGTGTTTGTGAGCCTGGAAGACGAGACCGGCATCAGCAACGCCATTGTGGCCCCGGACTTATTCGAGCGGCAGCGGTTGGTGATTACGCAGGAGCCGTTTCTACTGGTCGAAGGCCCCCTGCAAAAAGCCGATGGGGTCCTGACAGTCAAGGCCCGGCACATCCGGCCCTTGGCCCAAATGCCCGAGATCAGCTCCATCTCACACGACTTCCATTAACCGTGCCTTCCCTGCAGCCCAACCGGCTCTGGAGCAATCCGCTGCCCTGAAACCATTCTCGTCGGTAGTAAACAATGGTGTCGGTCGAGCATTGCCGGCTACCAACCCTGCTGTGGCCCAGCCTTGCCTCTGGGACGGCGCATGCCACATTGCATTGGCAGTGCCGAACTTGCGGACTCAATTCGAAGCCGACGCGGCTGCGTTGCTAGGCTGTCCCCCTGGCCAGAAACCCACTGAGGTTCTGGCTCGGTTCCGCCGGTATCGACAGCGGCAAGAAGCGCGCTTGAAACAGTTGCATCGCAGTGGCGGCGGTGGACGTGCTTACTGCCAAGCCCGCGCCGCGATGATCGATGTGCTGCTGCGGCACCTGTGGCGAACCGCCCTGGCTGCTCTGCCCAGCCAGGAGCAGACAGAGCTCCCGCCCCTGGCGTTGGTAGCGCTGGGTGGTTATGGCCGGGCGGAACTGAATCCATTCAGTGACTTGGACTTGATGCTACTGCATCCACAGCCCGGACCGGGCGGTGAGCCTCCGTGGCCTGCGCTGCAGTTCTTGGTGCAACAGGTGTTCCTGCCCCTGTTCGACCTGGGCTTCAAGGTGGGCTACAGCGTGCGCACGGTCGCCGAGGCGGTGCAGGTGGCCAACCAAGATATGCAGTCCAAGACGTCCTTGCTGGAGGCTCGGCTAATCGTTGGTGAAGCCGACTTGTTTGCCCAACTGCAGGCAGCGCTCATGACCCACTGTCTGCGCGGCCGCGAACAGGAATATTTGGCGGCACGGCTTCAGGACCAAGCCGAACGCCGGGCCCGGCACGGCAACTCGCCCACCATGCAGGAGCCCCACATCAAACACGGCTGTGGCGGGTTGCGGGACTACCACAACGTGCTTTGGATGGGTTTGGTGCGGTATGGGACTCGGTCTTTGGCCGAGCTGCAACAGCGCGGCTTGCTCAGCCCAGCGGAACGCCGGCAGCTCGTGGCGGCACACGACTTTTTGTTGCGGGTGCGCACCGAGCTGCACTACCAAGCCGGGCGGGCGGCAGATGTATTGACGCGGAGCCTTCAACCTGCGGTGGCGTATCGGCTTGGCTATACGGACCGCTCGCCCCTGCGGCGCTTGGAGCGGTTCATGCGGGAGTTGTTTCTGCATATGCGGCACGTGCACCTGATCGCTCGTTCGATCGAGGAGCGCATGGCCCAGGCACCAGGTGAGGAGACGCTCCCAGGCTGCGCCTCCACACCACGCGCCCGGTCGTCACCGCCGGCTGCCAGCCCGGTGGTGGACGGGTTTCAACTGGTGGGACCATACCTGTTGGCCAGCCACCAGGCGGTGTTCCGCGCCCAACCCAGCCGCTTGATGCGGGTCTTTTTCCATGCGCACCAGCGCGGCGTGCGATTGCATCCGAACTTGACGCAGCTCATCCACCGCGACTTGCCACTGGTTGACCGGAGCTTCCGGCAGGACCCGGGCGTAAATGAGATGTTCTTGCAGATCTTGAACGAACGCGGGCATGTAGCCGCTACGCTGCGTGCAATGCACGAGACAGGCTTGCTAGGCCGCTATCTGCCTGAATTTGGGCGGCTCACCTGCCTGGTGCAACACGAGTTCTTTCATTTGTATGCGGCTGACGAGCACACCTTGCAGTGCTTGGAACAGTTGGACCAGATCTGGGCCGCCACGGCCCCGCCTCTGGACAAGTACCGCCAGCTCCTTCAAGAGGTCGAAATGCCCGCTCTGTTGCGCCTGGCGCTGTTGCTTCACGATGCGGGCAAAGCGCAGCACCTGCCCAAACACGCCCCAGTCAGTGCACGGTTGGCCAGCCGGGTCGCTCGCCGCTTGCGGCTGGACGAGGCTGACCGCCAAAGCCTGAGCCTGTTGGTCGAGCACCACTTGGCCATGGCTCAAATCTCACAACGGCACGATCTGGATGACCCGGCTGTGATCGGCCGGTTTGCCCGCTTGGTCCAAACCCCGGAGCACCTGCGCATGCTCACCTTGCTGACCGTGGCGGACACCCGGGCCACCAGCGAAGGGCTCTGGACCGGGTTCAAGGACACGCTGCTGTTCACTCTTTACCGTCGCACCAGCGAACTGCTGGCTCGCGGCCCGGCTGCAATCCAAGCCCAACAACAGCGTAAAGAGCATCTGGCCCAGGAACTGGTGCCGCTGTTGCCCCGGGCTGTGGGCCAAGACGAAGTCCAGGCGCACCTTGCGCACTTGCCACCCCGGTATTTCCGGTCCTGTAGCGCGCGGGACATCGCTAACGACCTGCTGCTGGTGCATCGGTTCCTCCAGCAGCAAGTGGACCTGCAAGCCAACCCGCTGGCGCCGATCATTGGCTGGCAGGATGCGCCGGACCGGGGCTGTTCGGTGGTCAAAGTCGTCACTTGGGATCGCCCCGGCCTGTTCAGCAAGCTAGCTGGCTCATTCAGTGCGGCGGGCATCAACATCCTCAGCGCTGAAGTGTTTACTCGCAGCGACGGTATCGTGCTGGACACGTTCCATGTGACCGATCCGTATCTGGGCGGGCCAGTCGAAGCCCGGATTCATCACCGGTTCGAACGGCTGGTGCAGCGGGCGTTAACCGAGCCCATCGATCTGGAGGCGCTCATTGCTGCGCAAAAACCCGCCCGACCTTTCAGCCGACCCCCGCCCGGGCTGTCCATCCCTACCCGCATCGGGTTTGATAACTCACTGTCGGAAAACCGCACCGTGCTGGAGATCATCACTGAGGACCGAGTGGGCTTGCTTTACGCCATTTCGCGGGTGCTGACCGAATCGGGTTTAGACATTGTGCTGGCCAAGATTACCACCGAAAACGGGGCGGCAATTGACACGTTCTACGTGACCGACCTGGACGGCCGGGCGCTCACCGACCCGGCCCGACAAGACCAGCTCCAGGCGCGCTTGCGGGCCGTGTTGCAGGCTCTGGGCTGAACCGGCCCAAGGTCAACCAGGCCCTCCGCGCATCGAGCCCCGGGCTTGGGCTGAATAGGCACCAGCCTGGGCCAGTCCGTACAATTGGCTATGACTTGCGCGCAATATCGGCTATAGTAAAGCCCAGATGAAGGACCGGCTCGGCCTGGTCCGGAAAGGCAATATGAAAACGACGTTTTGGCGCAGCGGCATCCTGAGCGTGGCATTGGCAGTAATCGGTTTGGGCTTGAGCGACAATCCCAAACCAGCCGAGCCAACCAAGGCTGACTCCGGGCCTCCAGCTCGAGCGACTCCAGCCGAACCCGAGACCAAGGCGGCGGCCAAGCTCGAAGCGCGTTCCGATCAGGCTCAGACCCCAGCCCAGCCCCAGGCCGCCGGTGAGTCACCTACGGCCCCGACCAACGTGCCAGCGCCCCGGTTGGTCCAACCGGTCACGCCGCCGGCGGACCTGAAGCTGTCGCCCGGGTTGTTGGAGCTGGTCAAGATGGTCCACGCCGGCGTCAGCGAGGAGGTTCTGTTGGCCTACATTGCCAACTCGACCAATATCTTCGATGCCGGGGCGGATCAGATTGTGTATTTGAACGACTTGGGCGTCAGCAGCGCGGTGATTACGGCGGTCATTCAGCATGATGCTTCACCCGAGACCCAAGCGCGGCGGCAAGCTGCCGTGGCGGTCAATCCGCTGCCCGAAAACGTCAAACTCAAGACCCCGGCTACCAACATTTATCCTCTGACTGTCAGCGTTGGTCCGCCCACCGGCGACCAAGTGCCGGGCAATTACGCCGCCGCCCAACCCGTGACACCGCCACCCGAACCCACACCGGTAGGCGCCCAAACCACCAACGTAACGCCGGTGATCAGTAACGTGGTGCAAGTGACCAACGTGGTCTACTTCTATGACGCCCTGGCTCCGTATGGCAATTGGGTGTCGGTGCCCGAATACGGCCTGTGTTGGCAACCCACGGTGGCAGTGATCAACGTCGGCTGGCGGCCTTACTGCGATCATGGCCGTTGGATCTGGACCAGCGCAGGTTGGTACTGGTATTCGTATTATTCGTGGGGCTGGGCACCGTTCCACTACGGGCGTTGGTTCATTTACCCGGGTTACGGCTGGCTGTGGTGGCCGGATTTGTGCTGGGGACCCTCTTGGGTCACCTGGCGCTACACGCCCTACTACTGTGGCTGGGCCCCGCTACCGCCCCGCTGCGGCTACGTCAGTGGTTTCGGCCTCTATTATGCCGGAAGCTCGGTCGGCTTCAGCTTCGGGTTCGGCTTTGACTGGGACTACTACACCTTCATTCCCATCACGCATTTTTGCCATCCCAATCCGCACCACTACTATGTGCCGCGGCACCAAGCCAAAGACATCTACAAAGACTCAGTGGTCATCAACAACTACATCCACGGCGACAACAACACCATCATCAACGAAGGCATCGGGTTGGAGCGGGTGGCCAAGGTCCATCGAGGCGAGGTGCCCAAAGCTGAAATCCGCACCGTGGGCCACTGGCGACCCAGCGATCCGCGGCCCGAACGGCTGGAACGCCACGACTCGGGTTTGACCATCGTGCGCCCGGCGTTGCCTACCCGACCGCCGACGGATCCCGCCAGCTTGGTCAATCGCGCCGGTGCGGGTGCGCCTCCAGCCCTGCCAATGCGGCCCTCTCACAACCCAGGTGAACTGCAACCTGCGGCGGGGCCAAACCGCCCGACGCCTGGCCCCACTGTCCCCTCGGTCGCCAGCTTGACGTCCAAGCCCACACCCTCTGAGTCGCCCCAGCCTACGGTGCGGCCTGAGCGGCCTGCAATGCCCGCCCGGCCAGTGCAACCTGTCGCTAGCTCAGCCGGCGGTGTGCGGCCTGCTCGACCTGAACCTCTGCCGGAATCAGTCCGGCCCGCTCCAAGCACCCCAGCCACCCCCTCAGGCTCAGTCCGGCCCGCGGGAGCCGAGCCCAACGCGCCGGACCGCCCAGCCGCTGCGGCGCAGCGCCCAGCTCGTGAACCGGGTAGCAGCTTGCCTACCCCAAGCCCAGCTCAGCCCAACACCGATGCTGGTGTGGGCCCGACGCGGCCACCGATTGTGATCACGCGTTCGACCTCTGGCAGCCCGGCCGCACGGCCCGAGGCAGCACCGGTGCCGGGCCGAAGTGCCGAGGTGGCGGCGGCAGGCAGCCCAAGCCCAGCCAGACCAGGAGCGCCGCCCAGCGCCGCTGCGCGGCCACCCCAGCCTGAACCCAGAGTCGTGACGCCACCGGCTCCAAGCCCGGCGCCGAGTCGGTCGGCTACAGTCCCCAGTGCCAATGCGGTACCAGGGTTCAGTCGGCCTACCCGGCCAAGCCAACCGGTGCCGATGCCGACGCCCTCGGTGCCCCGGGTGCCAGAGCCCCGCCCTGCGGCGGGAGGCTCCTTCTATGCGGGTAACCCAGTGGTCTCGGCACCGCCGGTGGTCCGTGTGCAACCCGTGATGCCAGTCGTGCCTAGTATGCCCTCACGGCCCGTAGCAGCGTCGTCGATAGGCCCGGCACCATCGTCACGGCCGCAGTCGCTGCCAACACCCAGCTTCTCGGCGCCGGCGCGGGCAGCGCCTGCGCCAACTCCTGCACCCAGTGGTGGTGGTAGCGGGGCAGTGAGCAGACCCAGCCGGCCTGGCCGCGACTAAATCCGGGGATGTTCCAGTGAGAGGGCTCTTTCGGGGAGGTCTGCCCAAGATTTGGGCGCTACGCCTTTGGGCTGCGGTCTTAGCGTGCCTGGTACTGCCCGTGGCTGCTGGCAATCGCACGTGGGCCGCAGTGACTGTGGTGTATCGCACTGGGTTCGAGCAGGCTGAGGGCTACGATCTGAGCTATACGTTGGACGGCCAGCAAAACTGGTTGGCTGACGGCACCGGAGGCAATGGGGTCTATACGAATCTGTTCGGGCTGCTTGAGTTTGGCCAGCAGGCGTATGTGGGCTTGTTCGAGCCGCTGATTCCAGGCGAGCAAGCCCTGACGGTGTGGCGGCCGCTGAACTTGGGCACGCTGCCACCGCAAACACCCATGGTCCGGTTCTCGGTTTGGATGGAGATCTTCGATTCGCTGGAGTACCTGTTTTACGACCGCTTCCAGTGGAGTGTGTATGCTACCAATCGCGCTGAGACCGGAGGCATCAGCACCAATGGACTCCTGTGGTTTACGTTGGATTTCAACAATTGGGACCGAACCATCAACTACCGGTTGCAAGGCCAGACCAATTACACCTGGACCGGCTGGGGATTCGATAACGAGGCGCTCTACCAGGTGCAGATCCTGATGGATTTTGCGCGCAACCGCTGGAGCGCCACTGTCAGCGACGCGGTGGTGGTGACCAACCAGCCCATCACCACCGACGGCTCGCCACTGAGCTTGGGTGCCATAGCTGCAGTGTGGGTGTATCGCAACCCGAATACGCCCGGTGACAACTACATGGTATTTGATGATTACGAAGTGCGACGCGAACCGGGCTTGATCCCGCATCTGGAGCCGATTGCCCATGCAACGGGCTTCTTTGCCTTGCGCTTGGCGGGTGAGCCCGGACGGCGTTACGCCATCGACGCTTCGACTAACCTCACGGTTTGGATGCCGTTGCGCACCAACACCACCGACTTGACCCTAGGCACATTCGACTTCGCGGACCGCGACGCCCGCACGCGCCTGCGTTTTTATCGTGGCCGATTGGTGCCCTGAAAAAGTCCGATACCCACCGGCTCCACTGACGTCAATTGGACTGTCTGAGCCTCAGGCATCGCTACTGACCCGCTCGACGGCCTCCAACACTTCGCTCACGCTGATCCGGTCCATGTACTTCCGGCCCAAGGGCACATTGGCCTCAGTGGGGTGGCACGGCACAAAATCCGCGTCTCGATGCGTAATGACGCAACTGCGCCGGCCGCTCGGCGCCCAAAACGGCAACAGGCCTTGTCCGAACAGGGCTACGACGGGCACCCCAAGCGCATCGGCCAGGTGCATCGGGCCGGTATCCAACGTCACCACCACCGCGCAGCGCCCCAAGGCCTCGGCCCACGCCAGTACCGAGTCGCATTGGACCACCGGCACACTGTGGCCGGTCTGCTCGACCGCAGCCTCGGTTTGCCCGGGGCCACACAAGGCCTGGACATCCCAGCCGCGCTGCTGGAGCTGCACAGCCAGCTCCTTCCATTTGTCTGCTGCCCACAGTTTGCCCGGCCAGGGTGCCACCGGCACCAAACCAACCCGGCGCTGGGATGAGCGCGGCGCAGGCGGCGCTAGGTGAGGGAACTGCGGTGGACCAACCTTAGGCACAGCCCCACCCACTAGCGCAGTCAAAAACCGCATGTTCAATTCCCAACGGCGCAACTCGGGGCTGAACGGAATCCGTTCGGCTGCGCAGCGGGGTAGGCTCAAGTCCGAGCCCAAATAGCTCGACAAGGTCAGCACGCGCCGGCATCCAGCCAGGTGCAGCAGCAGCACGCTGCGAATATCGCCCCGCGGGTCCAAGCCGACTGCCCCAGCGGCTGCCCCGCGCAAGGCCCGCACAAAGCTGCGGAATGGCTGCCGCCAGTATTCGGCCCAATGGTATTTTTGCGCAAACTGGTGCCGGGCCCAAGGCACCTGCGCGGCCATCCAATGGCCAATGCTGGGATAGAGCGGTTGCCATTCCGGGCGCGCACACAAAATGACCTTGAAGTGCTGTTGCTGCAGCAGCCGGATGAGTGGTTCCAGCGAGATGACGTCGCCCAAACCGAACGGCTCCAGAATCAGCACGCGCCGATCACACCCGGGCGGATAGGCGCGCCTGTGACAGCGCCTCCAAAGCCGCAGGCCACCGGCTACCAACCCGAAGCACTGGGCAACAAGGCGTTTGCTGGTGCCGATTCGAATCAGGCCAGCCGATTCAGACCGCTCAGCTCGGCCCATCACAACGACAGCCCGTTAGCAGTTCAGCCCGGTTCAACTTCAAAAACGCGGCTGCAACCGACGCCATCCCGGACTGGCCCACGCACCGAACGGGAAGGCGGTGCCCAGGGCCGAGGGGTGATGCTTGCGGCCAGCCAGTGCAGTAGAGCTCATCGACTTCAAGGGTGTCCGTTCAACCCCAACCACTGGCAGCGCGGATGCCCGGTGCCGGTTGCGCCGGGTGGGAGCGAGCGAACGCGGCTGAGCTCACTGTCTTAGCTTGGGCGGAACCGGTGTGAACACCCGAAACAAGATGCCCTGCGGTGTGGTGGCCCCACTGGAGACGCTGATGTAGAAATACTTTGCGATAGCATCAAAAGGCGGCAGCAACGACAAGTCCACCCACTCGCGCAGTAGCTTGTCGTCAAACCCCCACGGCCCAGCCAAACGTGTTCGCCCGAACAAGTGTGCCAGTGAGCCGGACTCTTTCCTGAGCGTCTCGATGGTGGCACGCATGGATTCAAGCTGGTTCTGGTAAGTAAACAGGCCGGTGTTCATCCCGCCGACTTTTTGAGCGGCCCGGGCCAGGCCAGGGGTATCGGCCAGCGCTTTGGGTGCAGTGCCCCCGTGCCGCAGGTACTCCTCCAGCATAGCCAGGTCGTACGAAAACGCCACATATCCGCCGCTGGCCGCATAATGCAGCGTGCGTTCGGCAGGCGCTTGCCGATCCAAGCTGGGCAATGCGAAACTGAGCGAATACACCGTGCGGCCGAGGAATTGGCGTTCTTTCACCTTGCCGCCGCGCCCGGGCAACATCGAGGTCAGTGCTCGAATTGCCCCCGCCAGTTGCTCTGGCCTGGGCGAGCTGATCAGCCACAGAGTTGGGGGCGATTCCAAGGCTTCCAGGGTTTGTTGGTGCGGCGCCTTTTGGAAGCTGATAATATCGTCACCCAGATTGGCGATCAGGCTCTTGCGCAGGTCAAATTCGGGGTCCTTGTCCTTCCCCGCGTTGTCGATCAGCAGTTTCAGTACCCCAGCCATTTGGGGCACCGCTTCGGTCAGGGCTTTCTCCAGCGTTTGCCAAGCTTGATGCAGATCGATCCGGATCCGGGCAAACTCGACCGCATCGGCGGGCACAAACGGCGGTGGGGCTGCGTCCTTGGCAGGCACGGCCAAGATCTTCAGCAAGCCGGTCCGCGCCGATTCCGGAATGGCAATTTGGATCGTCGCTAAGGACCCTTCAGCATCGTCGCGCATGCTGAAGGCCAAACTTTGCAGCCCGCTGATTCCCAACGCCGCCAGCACCTTGTCCAAGCGCGGCAAGAATTGGGCACCGGGCTCCTGAGCGTCTTCGTCTTGCTTAGGCGCCTGCTGGACCGCGGTCTGGATGAGGGTCTTGAGATTGACCCAGCCGTAGCTGAGGGCGTCGCGAAACAGACTTTGATAGCTGGAGGCAAAGCTGGGCTGCTCGGCCAGAGCCGGCACGCCAGCGCCGCTTTGGCGTTGGAGGACTTTCTCGATGTCCTTGGGCCGGTTGCCCACAATGAACAGCGAGTCCGATATACCCAACGTTAACCGGATCTTGCGCTCGGGCTGATCGCCAGCCCGGCGTGCCGGCACCATGTCGGGGAACGCCCTGTTCAGCACCCGTTCCACGTCTTGCACTGAAAAGACCAGCGTGGTGAACTCGCGTCCTTGCAGCGACTCGGTGCTCAGGCTCTTGCCCGAGTCGGTCCATTTCTTCTTCAGCTCGGCCAGTTTGGTCTTGAGCGTTTCAGCCTTGTCACGGGTGTCCACCAGCACCATAAACCCGGGCGGCTCCTCCGGCGTCAGGGCCGTGACTGCCAAGGTCACTTGGCCTTGGGCCAACCCAACCCACTCACCCAGTTGCACTCCCAGCTCCCGTTCCAGCGGCTCCAACGCGTCGGTCTTGAGTTTGTTGAGGAACTTGTCGCGGAACGGCTTCATGGCTGGATCTTGCCACAGTTGCACCACGGCCCACTGGCCATAGGTGCGCCGGGCTTGGGCAGCGTCGGTCACCGTAAACATGGCCAGTGTGTCGCCGGGCAACAGTTGATCTGGCGGCGGTACAGGCGCCGCTAGGCTCAGCGCAACGCCCGATAACCACAGGGTCAATAAACTGAATTGGCGTTTCATGCGATTCGAGATTTTGGAGTTAGTAATTCAAGGTTCAAGCGATCCGCACCCGTTAGATTGCCCTGCAAACTGAACCCCGATGGGGTGGCCCCCCGAGGCAGATGCGCTGCTGCGGATGATCGAACCGAAGGTCATGCTCGTCGGCCTATCGGTCCTGGCCAGCTGGTCGGCCAGCGGTCCCAGGCTTGTGGAGCCGGCCCGGTGGGGGCAAGTATCGGTAAGGATTGGTCGGGTTGTCCTTGTCATAAGCGTAAGCGTCCCGATGCCGGAGAAAAAACTTCACCATATTGACCGGGATGGCAAAGCCCAAGCCCTCGCCGAACATGATCTTGGCGTTGGCCACCCCCACCACTTCACCGCGTAGATTGAACAGCGGGCCGCCGCTGTTGCCCGGATTCAACGGCGCTGTCGTCTGCAAATACAGATCGCCCATATACTGTCGGGTCTTGGTGCTGACGATGCCTTCGGTCACCGTCCGCTCGAACCCGAGGGGACTGCCGATGGCAAAAACCCGTTCGCCCACCGCCAACGCGTCCGAATCGCCCAAGGGCGCCTTGACAAACCGCGGCGCGTCCTTGTCCTCGACCCGCAACAACGCCAGGTCTTGGAACTTGTTGATCGCCACAATGGCAATTTGCTTGTAAACCCGCCGCTCCAACTGTCCCCGACGCTGATGATAGACCTCCACCGAAATGTGCGTTTCCCCCTCGATCACGTGGAAATTGGTGATCAAGTAGCCCTCTTCGTTGATGAAGAAGCCCGACCCCAATCCCCCCGGCGTGCGCACCTGCACCACCGATTCACCCAGCGCCTGCACCAACTCACGCACCGACCGTTCAGGCCCAGGTGCGCGCACCGTCTCGAACAGTGCATCGCTGGCCTCAGTTGCTGCTGCGCCAGGCCCCGGCCCAGGCGCTGAGCTGGGCTTGTCGCCTTGGCTTACGGTTGCCTCGGTCTTCAAGACCTGAACAATCTCACTCCGTGGAATCGACAACACCGTGTAGCCCAGGTCAACCACCACACAGTCCTTCTTTTCAGCCAAGATCCGGCCCGTGACCGAGGCTTGCTCCTTCAACTGAATGGTGGCCGCCACAGCCACATGCAGGCCGCAGCTTAGCGCCACCACAGTTGCCCACCAGTTTCGCACCGACCAAACTTAACCTTGCGGACGCCCCTTGACAAGCGCCAGCCCAGGGCAAGCCCAGCGCCGCCCTGGGGAAGCAACCCGCCATAGTCCCAACACTGCCGCGAATGGGTCGAGCGCTTCCGCAAACGCGAAGCGCCTGATAGGGCTAGGGATGGCGGGGTTAGCGCCACCCCTCCCTCCGAACCGGACGAGCGGTTCTCCCGCATCCGGCTCTCCAGTCAGGGGGGTCTCCACCAGACTAACCCTAAGCACAAGAGCCATGTTCCAGACTAAATAGCCCCTGCGCCGCAAACCAGCGGTTTGGTTGTCGGCTCGCTTCCTTCAAGCCGGGTTAGCCTGCAATCCGGCCACACCCAATGGTCCACCCACCACCAGCGGTGGCGGATGGCTGCGGCTCCTGAAGGCGAGCTGGCTCCCGCCACTGCCGCCGCTCGATTCCTTTCGTCATTCGTCATCGACTTCACGCCTCCACTTCCCTGCGTCCCTTGGCCCGTGAGAGACAGACCCACTGACTTCCACTCCCACACAGGCTGTTCTCTCACGGGCCGAGGCTCCACGGGCATTACCCCGCTTTCCTCGCTACTACGGACGCTCTGACTCCCACCGGGCGGCTCTTCGGGCCTCCATCGGCCATGAACACCGTTCCGGTCCCAGCGGGTCTCCCTGCTTAGCTCCTTTACACGTCCCACCCTTCCGTCTCCAACCACCTCGCCCCCCAGCCCCAGCCCCAGCCTTTGCGCCCGTTCACGCTTCTGTCTGCTGGTGGCCGCAAGCCAGAAAACCCTGCCCGCAGGCAGAGGGAACATCTTCCATTTGGGTCATGGCCCGGGCTTGGGTTCC